>Ga0256840_1000438_pt1 | contig 43139 bp, 31 predicted proteins | sample 355202metaG_FD_185969 | JGI IMG/M metagenome (GOLD analysis project Ga0256840, IMG submission 185969) | Hydrothermal vent microbial communities from Mid Atlantic Ridge, Atlantic Ocean - 355-202 | ecosystem: Environmental > Aquatic > Marine > Hydrothermal vents | place: Atlantic Ocean: Mid...
TGAAAATGTGATGAAAATTGACAATTTAGAAGATAGTATTCAGATTAAAATGGACTCTCTGGTTAAGTATAGATACCAATTACACAATAGCGAATTAGCATATTTAAAATTGGCATATTCGGATAATCCATACTTAAAAAACATACTAGATAAATTCATAAAAAAATATAAAAATTTACATGACAACGAATTGGATATATATGCTAAAATAAATTATGAATCTAGTATTCAGAAAGCCATTCCGTTTTTAGGAGGAGATTTAGCTTTTGAAACCATTATCGATGGTTTAAGTAAGTTTTTAGTAAAACGAATTAAAGCAGAATTGACCAATTATGTGATGGAAAACATTAAAGATAAATTGGAAAATCCTAGTCAAACCAGTTTACTTAATGAATTGTTAGTTTTGTTGCCAAAAACAACCGATTTTATCAAACAATTTGATGCCGAAGAATTATTAAATTTTACCAATGAATTTAAAGAATATATTGAAACGGATCTCAATAATTTATTGGCAAATGCTGTACATCTTAAAACGACACCACGTTTAAAAAAATTAATAGAGGGAAATCCAGATTTCGCTTTTGCTTTTGAAGCGCTTGAAATAATGCCATTATTGTCTAAAGTTGAAAATCCGATTGATTACTTTGATATGTTAGAAAATAGCGAGACAATATCTAGTTGGAGTTCAAGTACCAATACAAGTAAAAGAAATATTGCAAACTCCATTATGTTGTCTTCGATGCTTGCACATAGTTTAATGGTTTTAAATAAAGGACAATTGCGATTTGCTTCTACTAATTTTATGGCTAATTATGGTTCTGAGTCAGAATTCTTTTTGCTTTATATTGGTTTTTTAAGTCAACAAAATAGCAAGTATTATACTATTAAATTTGAAAAAGAATTAAATTTTAATGCTTTTATGAATAAAGTAAAAGCAGAAGATGTAATTAAAAAAACAGCAGCTGTAAAAAGTACCGTAAAAGCAATACAAAGATCTTTAACGTCTATTTCGAGTAATGCAGAAAAACTATACCAAGAAGCGCTTGCTATAAAAAAGAGAAGTAAAGACGATGAGAAAGAGATAGATATTTTAATGGTGCATAGTTTTGTAGGTAGTTTTATTTCCTTTTTTGAAGAATTGATAGTTTCTACCGATATTATTTTAAAAGAAGGAAAAAAACACGATTTAGAAGTTCCCGATTTTACTTTAAAAGAAAAAATGACACCATATTTTAGTACAGCAAAATCGGCAAATAGTATTGTGTTGGATTTGCATCAAAAGAAATTTAGTAGTGCAATCATTACATCAATGGAAATTCCGATGCACTTTACAAACAAAGAAATTTCTTCTGGCAAACTATTGCATTATGCAGATAATATAGAAAATATAGCACAACTTAATTTATTTAAAGAGTTATTTTCAACGTATAAAAAACTACCTAGTAAAGAAGTAAAGTTAGAATCGTTAAAAGAATTAGTTGGTTTAATTAATGTTTCTTTAGAACCTAAAATTACTTCATTTAATAGCATAAAATCAAAAATCACCTCTTTAGAAGAAAAGTTGATAGATAAAACAATAAAAAAAGAAGATTATGTTAAAATATTAGATAGTATTCGGCTTGAAATTATCGAAGATGAAAATTTAAAAGCAATACTAAAACACTTTGTTAATATAGATGTAGAAAAAGTTACAAATAATATTATCGATTTAGTAAATGGTAACGATACATATAAAGAAAAAATTAAAAAATCATTAGATACCTATATAAATTCAGCAATTAAAAAAACACTATTTAGCAAAGATAGTTTAAATGATGAGTTTGATAATGCCAAAGTAGACTTACAGCGAACTATGCGAATTTACTTTCCAGAATTAGTGGAAAATGTCTTTGCAATAAAAGATAAAAAAGCAATTAAAATCATACATTTTGTTAGCGATATCGCAAATTCAGAAAATGCAGAAGATGTAGAACAAGCATTAGATGCATTTGCTTTACCAACAGGAAGTTATACGATAAAAAGAAAAGCAAAGTTTAACGTGTCATTAAATGCATATCCAGGTATCGTTATTGGCTCTCAATTTAATAAATATAAAAATCAAAAAAATGAAGTTAAGTACAAAGGAGCATCTTCTTTTGGGTTAACAGCACCAATTGGTATTTCTTTTACATTTAAGTCAGGTAAAATAAACCCAAATTTATTTATTTCTGTTATAGATATTGCAGCACCAGTTCGTTTTAGATTAGATAATAATAATGAAACCAAAACATTACCAGAATTTAATTTTAAAAATATTTTTTCTCCAGGAATTTATATTGGTTTGCCTCTTGGTAAATCGCCATTTGCACTACAATTAGGAGCGCAATATGGACCAGAACTCAGTTTTACAACCGATATAGATCAAAATGCTATTTCAAATTTTAATAAAGAAACCTTTAGTGTTAATTTAGGAATTGTATTAGATATACCATTATTTACCATTTATAATAAACCAAGTGAATAATGAAAAACAATAGCATTTTTTCTTTTTGGATATTCTTTTTTGTTTCTATCTCTATTAATATTTCTGCTCAAAATGCAGAAAAAGAGGTAAAAAAAACAAAAGTAATGAGTATTTCTGTTCCAGTAAATACAAAGGTTAATGAGTTATTACTCAAAGAACAAAAAACCAAAAGTAATAATAATTTTATTTATGAAAATAATAATAGCAATCAAGAAAATTACGATATAAAAGCCTACGATTATATAGAAGTAAAAGACAAAGCCAAAAATAAGGCAATAGAGGCACTTTTAACTGGTAATAAAATAAGAAATGTACAAGAAATAGAGTTAAAGTCACTTAGAGCTGAGATTCTTTGGGGAAAATCAGTTTCAGAACAGCAAGAGAGAAGATTGAAGTTGGGGCAAAGGTATAAATTACAACAAGCTACAGGTCTACAAACAATAGTTGAGGATAAAAAAGAAGATGAAAATCAAGATGTTGATGAAGATGGTAAAGAGGCACCTGTATTTATGTTAGAATCAGACAAACGAGTATCTATCAAATCAATAATTGAAGAAATACCCAAAGAAAAAATAGATTTATTTGATTTAGAATCGGATAAAAATCCAAAATTAAGAGGAGCAACACAATACGATAGTAGAGTAGAGGTTAATGCATTAAATCCAAATATAACGGCACATCTTTTTATGCTAATTGTGAGTAATTCTGTTGGTATGATTGTCGAAAAGGAAAAAATCATTAAAATCTCTAAAGATTATTACCAATTAGATACAAGTACAACACTGCAAATGCAATACCAATTATGCGACGATGTTGCATTTAACAAACAACCAATTGTTGGTGTTGGTACAGCATTTATTGTAGATGCAAATAAAATGATTACAGCAAGTCATGTTTTTCAAAGACCATTAAAAGATTATAGAGTGGTTTTTGGCTACGAAATTATAAATAAACAAGGCGTTGTAGAAAGTAGGATACCAAAATCTAATATTTACGAACTGGAATCGATGTATAAAAAACAGAGCGAACTAGACATTAGTATTTTTAAAATTAAAGGATTTTTTAAAGGGAATAAGCTGCCTTTAACATTAGGAAACTCTATTGATTTAGAATTAAAACACGATGTGTATATGGTTGGATATCCATCTGGATTACCAAAAAAAGTAGCCGTAAATGCTGGAATTGTAAAAAATAACCACTCGCAATATTTTTATACATCTTTAGATAGTTTTCAAGGAAATTCAGGTTCGCCAGTTTTTAATGCCATAACCAATAAAGTAATTGGAGTATTGGTTTCTGGAGAGATAGATTATATTTTTTCAGGAAATTGCTATAAATTAAATTCATGTAGAATACCTTATTGTAAAGGAGAAAAAGTGATTAGAATAGAAGAAATAATGAAACAATTGTAGTTTCATATTTGCAAAATTGAGATGATAATTTCGAAGAATATAATTTATAATCGTACTTTTGGATGAATGAAATTTAAAGGATTACCTATATTACTTATTTTGTTAAGCTTATTTTATTGTAAAAATAATGAAGAAAATATTTTTATAGATAAAATTAATAGCATCCAAATACAACTAAACCAAAAAAATACAGATTCGACCTTTATTTTACTTAAACAATCTGATTATTTGATTAAATCGCATAAAAATGTACCAGATTCTATCAAAGCAGCTAATGATTTTTTGTTTGGAAATTATTACAAATCTATAGATAAAATAGATTCTACGTATTTTTATTACAATAGAGCAATTCGATATTCTAAAGGAAATATACAGACTAAAAAAGAAAAAAATTACTATATTTCTTTAGCTTTTTTGTATAAAAAAAATGGAGATTACCTTAATAGTATAAGTATTTTAGAAAAATTAGAAGAAGGTATTAAAGGTCAAAAAGATTATGCAACTTTAGCCGAAATAAATAATAAAAAACAAAGTATTTATAAGCTCTTAAAGAATTATAAAAAAGCAATAAAATTCAATAAAAAATCCGTAAAATATTTTGCCTTAGCTAAAGATACAAGTAGATTAGTAAATAGTTTAATTTTACAATCGAGTTTAAATTACTATAATTTTAAAAATAAAAAAGAAACGTATCGGCTTTTAGATAGTATTTTAACAATAGATTTAAAATCTAGTAGATTTAAAAATATTCTTAAAAATCAAGTATATCAAAATTATGGAATTTTTAAATATTACGATGGAAATTATTCCGAATCGTATGCAAATTATTATAAAGGCTTAGAACATATAAGAAATCCCAAAACAAAATCAGATTCACTCGGATTGGCAAATACTTATGCCAATATTGCAGAGGTTTGTATGGTATTGAAAAAATACGATTTGGCAAAAAAATATAACGATTCGGTAGATTTGTATGCTCGTATTTTAAATGTAAATTTAAAAAATTTCCATCTTCAAAATAAATTGCGATTATCCTATGAAACAAATGCTAGTTTTAAAGTAGTTTCTAAAAACTTAAATGCTTTAAGTAGCAGTATGAATTCTAATTACGACAAAAGAATTACTAGCGAACTGATGGCGTTAAAAACAGCAAATAAAAAAGAGAAAGAGCTTTTAATAGCCAATCAGAAAGTTACTCTACATAATGCGGATTTAAAACGAAAACAAATTTTATTATTTTCGATTTTAGGGTTTTTATTATTGAGTACGTTCATAGGAATTCAATATTACAGACAGAAAAAATTAAAATTTGAAAAAGAAGAGATTTTTATGCAACAGCGTTTGTTTAGAGCACAGATGAATCCACATTTTACCTCTAATATTTTATTTGCAATTCAAGATTTAATTTTAGAAAACAAAGAGAAAGCAAATAAATATTTAATTAAATTCTCTCGATTATTACGTTTAAATTTAGAAAATTCGATGCAAAATTTTACTTTAATTGAAAAAGAAATTGAAGTGCTTAGTAAATATTTAGATTTACAACAATTGCGTTTTCCAAATAAATTCGATTACAAAATAAATACAAACGATTTAGAAATAGACTTATTATTAATACCACCAATGCTCATCCAACCATTTGTAGAAAATGCAATAGAACATGGTTTTAAAGGCATAGACTATAAAGGGCAAATAACAATAAATCTTTCTGAAAAAGGAAAATTTATTTTTTGTGAAATAATAGATAATGGTAGCGGTTTATCTACAACAACGCCTAAAAAAAAGCATCGGTCGGCTTCTACATTGTTGATTAAAAAATTATTAAAAAATATGAGTAATCAAGAAGTAACAATTCAAAATAATCCAAAAGAAAAAGGAGCAATAGTGACGTTTAATATTCCATTTAAAGAAGTCTAATTTTTTTAAAACATACACTAAAATAAAAAAATACTACCTTTGGAACTTAAAACTCTATAAATGATTAAGGCAGTAATTATTGACGATGAAATTCGATTTAGAAATAGTATCCGAAAAAAAATAGAAACTGGTTTTAGTAATGAAGTGATTGTTGTTGGAGAATCCGAAAGTGTAAAAGGAGGAATTGCACTAATAGAAAACACACAACCAGATTTATTATTTTTAGATATAGAATTAACAGATGGTTATAGCTTTGAAATATTAAACCAGTTAAAAGCATATAATTTTAAAATTATATTTATTACAGGTTTTAATCATTTGGCCATAGAAGCAATAAAGTTAGGTGCGTTAGATTATATACTAAAACCAATAGACGACGATGAGTTTTGTGGAGCAGTAGAAAAGGCAATAGCATCCGATAAAAATGAATCTTTGCAAAAATTAATACAAGTATCTTCCGATTTTTTTAATGGTTCTAAAATAAAACGTATCGTATTAAAAACATCGAATGCACATCATATCATTAACGAAGATGATTTAATGTACTGTAAATCCGAAGGTAATTATACAACCTTTTTTACCAAAAATAACGAAAAAATTCTTCTCACTAAAACATTAAAAAGTACAGAAGAATTACTTACAGAGTCCATTTTTATAAAATGCCATCAATCGTATTTAGTTAATAAATTTTATGTCTCAAAAATATTGTCTGATGGCTACATAATTTTAAATAATAAAACTAAAATACCTGTTTCTAGTAGGCGAAAAGAACATGTTTTACATAAATTATCTTAAAAACTCTAATGGTCACAAATATTAAATAGATAAAGACAAATTTCAGATAAAACCATACAAATGTCATATTTTATTAGTAATATTTACGAAAGAAGCATATATTTGGGTAGATTAACCCCTTAATTATGAGAAAATTAATTGTATTTTTTATGGTATTAATAACTATTTTGGAGGCAAAAGCTCAGAATGTTAATATACCAGATGCTAATTTTAAAAATATATTATTACTTGCAAATTCATACCCATACGGTTTTGCTAAGGATCTAAATGGGGATTTTACAATTATAGATACCAATCAAGATGGAGAAATACAAAATAGTGAAGCCGAAAATATTCTAGAACTAAATGTTAGTCACAAAAGAATCGATTCCTTAATAGGAATAGAAGCATTTGTTAATTTAACAACATTAAATTGTTCAAGAAATAAACTAACCTCACTAAATACAAGTACTTTAACCCATTTAAAAGAAATAGATGTTTCTCGTAATAAAATTACAGCATTGAACATCGCAAATAACTTACAGCTAGAAATATTAACATGTAATAATAATAAGTTAACAAGTCTTAATGTAGATACTAATACAAATCTAAAAATATTAACATGTAATAATAATAAGTTAACAAGTCTTAATGTAGATACTAATATAAATCTAAACATATTAAGCTGTTATACAAATAGCATAAGTACTTTACATCTAAATAACAATACACTTTTGTCCGAATTGTATTGCAATAGCAATAATATAAGTACATTAGATGTAAATGATAATACTTCCTTAGTAAAATTAACGTGTTCAAATAATAATGATATTAGTACGTTAAACGTAGCAAATAATACCTCTTTAGAAATATTAAATTGTGGAAGTACAACTATTTCAAATTTAGACATTTCAAATAATACACAATTAAAAAATTTAGGATGTGGAAATACCAATATTAGTAATTTAGATCTTAGTGCAAATCCATTGATGACAACATTGTCCTTTGGTTATACAAATATTAGCACAATAAATATTTCTAATTTATTGGATTTGACATTTCTTAGCTTTTCCTATTCGGATATTTTGACTATTGATGTGAGTGCAAACACAGAGATTAGAACTTTACATTGCTCTGGAACAAATATTACAAATTTAGATTTAAGTAATAATACTCAGTTGCGAAGTTTGCAATGTAATGATTTGAATTTAACACATTTAGACTTGAGTAATAACCCAAATATAACATCATTATATTGTCGTACAACAAATATTAGTAGTTTAGATTTAACAAATAATACCAATTTAATATTTTTGGATTTTTCGTCTACAAATATTACACAATTTAACGATGTAACAGGATTAACAACAAACATAAAAAACATAGCATGTAATGCAAATAATTTTACAGAAATAGATGTTAGTAATTATGTAAATTTAACCCATTTAGGATGTAGTTCAAATAACATTACCACATTAGATTTAAGTAATAATTTTAATTTAATATCACTATCTTGTAGAGATAATTTGAGTTTAAGCTATATAAATTTGAAAAATGGAAATAATTCTAATTTTAATTCGTACAATATATACGTTACAAATTTTACAACCTTACCAAGTTTAGAAACCGTATGTATAGACGAACTAAATTCAGGTTTAAATACTAAAATACTTAATGACGTTGGTCACGCTGTAACATTTACGGAATACTGTTCATTATTGCCAACTCAAAATAACCAAATATCGGGAAATGTTAAATTAGATACAGATAGTAATGGTTGTGATATGACAGATTTAAATATGTCAAATGTAATGCTTACAACCAATAATGGTACAGAGACATTTGCTACTTTTACTCAAAATAATGGTGCTTATTTATTATATACAAACGAAGGAGATTTTACAACAGAAGCGACCGTTAATTTGCCGAGTTATTTTACAGTAAGTCCAAATTCGTATGCAAATAATTTTACAGGATTTAATAATACATTTACAGCCAATTTTTGTATAGAACCAAACCAAATCGTTAATGACCTAAATATTACGTTGCTACCAATTACTGTTGCAAGACCAAATGTAGAAGCAACATACAAAATCGTCTATAAAAATGTAGGCACAACAGTTTTAAATGGTAGCATTGATTTTAATTATAATGATAATTTGTTGGATTTTATTTTGGCTACGGAACCTTTTAGTACACAGACAACAGGTTTAATTTCTTTTAATTATGCCAATTTAAATCCATTTGAAACAAGAACAATAACGGTAACTTTTAATGTATCAATAGATGCAACAATAGATGATAATTTGGATTTTATAACAACAATAAATCCAATTTTAAATGATTATTCGGAAAATGATAATAGTTATAGATTAAACCAATCCATTGTAAATTCTTACGATCCAAACGATATACATATATTAGAAGGTTCGAGTATTAAATTACAAAATACAGACGATGATTTACATTATCTAATTAGATTTCAAAATACAGGAACAGCAGAAGCTTTAAATATTGTTGTTACTAACGAATTAGAAGAGAAACTAGATTGGAGTACCTTGCAATTAGAAGATACAAGCCACGAGGTAAGAGTTGCAATTAAAAATGGTAATAAAGTGGCGTTTATCTTTGAAAATATTAATTTACCAGATGAAGGGACCAACGAAAAAGGATCTCAAGGCTATATAGCATACAAAATAAAACTAAAAAATACCATTTCGGTTGGAGATATTGTTTTAAACCAAGCACAAATATTTTTTGATTATAATGCAGCAATCGATACCAATATTGCTACTACAAGTATTATTGATAATACAGCTTCTATTACCGATACAGAATTATTGGACGCAGTTTTATTATATCCAAACCCTACAAAAGGGAGTATAAATATTGAAATAAAAGATACCATAATTACGACTGTCGCTATATATTCTAAATTAGGACAATTGGTCTTATCTAAATTAGACGATGATATAAATCAAATTGATATAACAAAATTAACACCAGGAGTATATTTTATTAGATTAATAGATAATAAAGGAAATAGCGCAATTAAAAAGTTTATAAAAGAAGGATTAGATTAATAACCTAAGTTCTACTAACCTGAGTTCGACCTAAACTTACATAAAAGAAGCCTTATAAATAGCGATATTTGAACAATGAAATTTAAGTTGCTAACAATTAAATCGTTAGTTTGTTTTTTTTAGTAAACCCTAGATAATTCAAAGAAATTTAGCGAGATTAGAAGAAAAATAATCAAACCCAAAAGGAAAACAAATAAAAGGCAATCTTTTTTGAATAATTTTTAAGAAAAAACAGGTTATACCTTAAAAATTATGCTTCAAATCTCACCATTTCTTCATTTTCAGTAAATAGAAGTCTTTATTCGGAATTCGTTTTGAATAAAGACTTTTTTTGTATAAAAAATAATCGTATTTGGAATAAAAAAATTACATTTGTTATTCTAAAATTATCCATTTGAAAAAAGCAGGTTTCATTATTTTTATCGTTTTATTTATCGATCAGTTAAGTAAGTTTTATGTAAAAACACATTTTGCTTTAGATGAGCACATAAATATTTTAGGAATAAATTGGGCAAGAATTCATTTTACCGAAAATATGGGAGCAGCTTGGGGTTTTCAATTAAACGACTTTTTAACTTTTTTAAGCGATACACAATCTAAGATAATCTTAACTACATTTCGACTTTTTGCAATTGCAGGTATAGGTTATTGGTTGGTGTCTTCTATAAAAAAATATGCATCAAAAATTCTGATTGTAGCAGTATCCTTAATATTTGCTGGAGCAATAGGTAATATTATTGATTCCGTTTTTTATGGCGTACTATTTGAAGAAAGTTCTAAGGAAATACAAAATATAGCCACTTTTTTACCTAAAAATGGAGGTTATAGTTCTTTATTTCACGGTAGAGTAGTAGACATGCTTTATTTTCCTATGTGGAGTGGTAATTTACCAAGTTGGATGCCATTTGTTGGGGGAAAGTATTTCACTTTTTTTAATGCCATATTTAATGTTGCAGATTTCGCAATTAGTTGTGGTGTTGGTTTACTTGTTTTGTTTAACAAAAGAGCATTTCCAAAAGATTAGTAATTAATTGTTTAAAATAAGAAAAATTAGTTAAGTTTTTTTTCTGGAAAATCTTTTATAAAATAATTATAAGAGAGTGTTAGTAAAAAAACAAACATAGAAGTTGTAACGCCAATGATTACATTATAATATGCGTCTAGAGACAATGAAATTCGAATAAATATAGTTGCTAATACAAAGGCAGAATATCTAAATATTTTGTAATAATTTAGCGTGTATCTCAATGCAATGAGTACAATAATAATATCGCTAAAAATTAATACAGTATAAAAAGAATGGAAAGAGTGTAGGTATTTACCAGTTTGTACAAGTGCTTTAATATCTAAAAAGCCAACAATTGTAAAAGCGATTAAAAGTAATAAAGACAGTAGTTTTTTTGCCTGAATAAATTCTTTTTGATCGTCTTCTGTATCTGTTAATCTAGTATGTTTTCTAAGTTTTTCTGTAAAGCCAAGAATAACAAAAATAGCAAGAGCACCAAACCCATAAGTAAACATATAAAAAACAGATGTATCCATATTGCTCCATTCAAATTCTTTAATATGACTAAATTCTTTAAAGCCAGAACGTAAAAAAATTAAAGATAAAAGCTCAAATTGTTTACCAACAGATTTTGCAACCGATTTGTGTAATACAAAAATTAAACTCATCAATTCTAATATTAAAAGTAAGGTAAATGAGATTTCTATAGCAAAAAACGGATTTGAAAAAAATTCATCTAATTTACCAAGAGAAACCAAATTATTTCGATCTAAATAACTTAAAATAGTACAGAATATAAAAACGTAAACAAGCGTATAACTCACTATTTTATTGGTTTGAGAACTTTCCCAAAAGTGTTTTAATTTATTGAATAAATTTTCAGTAAAATTTAAAATTTTAGTTTTCAATCCAATATATTTATATAGTTAGTAGAAGTAAAAATATAAAAAATTAAAAATCTAGACAGATACTAATGTTACAAACCTCTTTTTTTCTGAATGATTTCGTATGCTTTTTGAATTTTACGAAATTTTTCTTGTGCAATTTTTACATGCTCTTCGCCCAAGTGTTGTAATTTATCTGGATGGTGTTTTTTAACCATTTTTCGATATGCTTTTTTTATCTCATCATCCGTAGCGATTTCACTAACTTCTAATATTTCATAGGCACTTTTTGTAGAGTCGTAAAACATCGCTTTTATAGATATAAAATCACGTTCACTTACGTATAAGTAGCCTGCAATTTTTCTTATTTCTTCAACTTCATTATCGTGAACATTACCATCGGATTTAGATATTCCGAATAAGAAATGGATGAGCTGTAAACGAGATGCATGATCCATATATTCTCTAATTTGTGCACAAACAGTTGTAGTTGCAACCTTTTTTTTCATAATGCCATTAAAAAGTTTAAAAGCATTTTCGGCGCGTTTTGTTCCGTATATTTTTACAAAATGCTTCCGTACATAATTTAATTCTCTTTTGTCAATTTTATTATCGGCTTTAATTATTACGGCAGATAAGATTAAAAAACTCAGTTCAAAATCGCCAGGTTTGGTATTGTTTTGTTTTTTAGTATTTCTTCTTCTAGTTTGTTGTGCCCTTTTTTTATTGTGAGGTATTTTTTTTTGATCTGGATCTATAGCAGTATCTACAGCACTACCTAATATAAAACCAATAAAAGCACCTATTGGACCTCCAAAAGCCCAACCAACACTTGTCCCTAACCATTTTGCAATTGCCATAATTTACTTTGTTATTTAAATAATCTATTACAAATATACATTTTCTATGTATATTTGCGTTCTAATTAATTCCGAATTGTAATTCGAAATTTTAAAACAAAAAAAATGTATCCAGAAGAATTAATAAAACCGATGAAAGCCGAACTAGAAAATGCAGGTTTTACATCTTTAACAACAGCAAGTGAGGTAGAAGCAGCAATAAAAAAAGAAGGAACAACTTTAGTAATGGTAAATTCAGTTTGTGGTTGTGCTGCAGGTACGGCAAGACCAGGAGCAATAGCGTCTTTAAAATTTGATAAGACACCTACTAATTTAACAACAGTTTTTGCAGGTGTAGATAAAGAAGCTACGGATAAAGCAAGAGAATTCATGATTCCTTTTCCTCCATCGTCTCCAAGTATTGCATTATTTAAGGATGGTGCGCTAGTACATATATTAGAAAGACATCATATTGAAGGTAGAAGTGATGAAATGATTGCGGCAAATTTAGTTGGAGCTTATGAAGAGTTTTGCTAAAATAGGTTAATTAAAAAAAATAATAAAATCCCGTTTTTTACGGGATTTTTTATTTAAGTTTACTTTTTTAAAAAATTATTATGGATAAAAATACCACAATTAAAAACACAATTAACTTTGTAAAAAAAGAACTGTCAGATGCAGAAGGAGGACACGATTGGTTTCATATCGAAAGAGTTTATAACAATACAAAGTTGATTGCTAAAGAAGAAAAAGTGAATAAAACGGTTGTAGAACTTGCGGCACTTTTACACGATATTGCAGATTCTAAATTCCATAATGGAAATGAAACCATTGGACCTAAAAAAGCAAAAGAGTTTTTAGAATCTCAAGAAGTTACCTTAGAAATTATGGATCATGTAATACATATTATTGCAAACATGTCTTTTAGTAAAAGTTTAGATACTGGCACCACGTTTAATTCGTTAGAATTGCAAGTAGTTCAAGATGCAGATAGGTTAGATGCTATTGGAGCAATAGGAATTGCAAGAGCTTTTAATTATGGAGGTTTTAAAAATAGAGCAATTTATAATCCAGAGATTAAACCAAACTTAAATTTCACAAAAGAAGCCTATAAAAAATCGGAAGCACCAACAATCAATCATTTTTATGAGAAATTATTGTTATTAAAAGACAAAATGAATACCAAAACAGGTAAAAAAATTGCAGACCAAAGACATCAATTTATAGTGTTGTATTTAGAGCAATTTTATGCAGAATGGAGCGGAAAAAGGTAATTAACTCTTTTCTCTTCTTCTTTTTTCTTCCTCAATCTCTTCATCTGTTTTGCCAAATAATCGTTGAAATAAACTTTTTTCATCTTTTTTCTTACTTGGTTTATTAGGTACGACTTTTTTTACAGCCTCTTTTTTAATTTCTTTTTTAATTTCTTTTTCTTTAGGTAGTTTCGCTTTAGGTAGTTCCTTTGTAATTATCTCTTCTTTTTTTACGATTTCCTTTTTTTCTATTTTTTCTATTTTATCGTTTTTTAGTACTACTTTTTTTGGTTTTGGAGTTTTAGGAACATTTGAGTTGTCATAAAATTGTAACACCAATTCTTTAAAATCCATTTGTTTTTCTTCCAAAAATCCACTTAAATATTTTTCAGACGATTCGATGCCATTTTTCTTTTCAATACCAACAAGTGTTTTGTATAGTTTATCAAAAAAATCAATAGAATCTCTATTAGCAGCCACTCTTTTACTATAAATTGCAATTATTTCATCTTTGTCATCCACCTTAAATTCAAAATTTGTATAGGACCAATAAAATTTTCCGTTTTTTGCAATATTCTTCATTATAACACGAAAATTCTTTTTTGCAAGAAGCTTTTCCCACATCATTTTAAAAATGACTTCTGGCATGTGTGGGTGTTGTATGCAAAACATAGACTTACCCATAAGTTCATACTCTTCATATCCACTTATCTTCATGAAATATTCATTTGCAAATTCGAAAATACCTTCTTTATCCGTTTTGCACATAATTACCTTATCGGAATCAATGAAAATTTCTTCTTCTACAACATCTGGTTTTTTAAAATCAAGCATAGGGTTTGTGTTTTCGTTGGATGCTAAATTAATACTTTTTTTAAAAACAATAAATTTTTATTGAAAATTTGGTTTTCTCTTGTTTAAAAAGGCGGTTGTTCCCTCTAAAAAATCATCTGTTCCAAAGCATTTTCCGAATTGTTTTATTTCTATTTCATAACCATTTACATTAGAATTAAAATTGGCATTTATTGCCTTAATAGCACTGGTAATAGCTGTAGACGAATTCCGAGATATTTTTGAAGCTAATTTTTTACATAAGGGCAATAACTCCTCCTGTGTTACAACGTAATTTACTAGCCCATATTCTTTCGCTTCATTAGCAGTTAGCATGTTAGCGGTCATAATAAGTTCCATAGCTTTGCCTTTACCAATAAGTTGAGGTAAACGTTGGGTTCCGCCATATCCAGGTATTACACCAAGTGAAACTTCTGGCAATCCCATTTTGGCATTGTCCGAGGCAACTCTAAAATGACATGCCATTGCAAGTTCTAGTCCTCCACCTAAAGCAAAACCATTTATTGCAGCAATTACTGGAGTTTCTAGATTTTCAATAAAATTAAACAATAAATCTTGTCCATTTTTAGCTAAATCCGAACCTTGAGATACATCAAAATTTGCAAATTCAGAAATATCTGCACCAGCAACGAATGCTTTTGTACCACTTCCTGTAAGAAGAATTATCTTAATGTTATTATCTAAGTTTAATTCGGAAAAAGCACGATGTAATTCTTGAATGGTTTCTTTGTTGAGTGCATTGAGTTTTTGTGGACGATTAATTGTTAATACAGCAATGTTATTATCGCTCTCTATAAGTATGTTATTGTATTCCATTTTTAAAATCTTATTTTGGTAAAATTACTTTTTATTTGTCTTTTATTATAACAAAGCAATTATTTTTTTTGCATTCGTATTGGTTTCAAAATCGATTAATTTTTTTGTTCTTTTTAATACCTCCTTTTGGGTATACTTTTTTACAATACAATCGTTTATTTTGCGGAGAAACTCTTTTTTATCTATTGCAACTTCACAAAGACTTTCTAGATTAGTTTCGGCAACCATTTTTGTATTTACAACACAGAATCTACTATTGTAAAGCGCATTAATTAATTTTAATTTAATACCAGTTTGTTGAAAGGTTGGAAGTACGTTTAGGTGTGCATTTTTGAATAATTCTTTTAAATGATTTTGATTTTGATAATCTAAAAATACAAAAGAAATGTTTGGGATATTTTTTATAGTTTCAATCAACTCTTCGTTTTTAAAACTACTTGCTATACGTAATGGATATGTTATTTTTTTAAAAATTGAAATTAAATATTTTACAGCTTTTAAATTATCTGCAACTCTTAAATCTCCATGATACAAGGCATATTTTCCTGTTTCTGAAATGTTTTTTATCTCATTATTTTCATGAAAAACAGGAATGTACTTGCTTTTTTTGCCAAATTTTTTTATAAAATATTTTTGCTCCGATGGAGAGATGGTTAATACAATATCTACTTTATGGATTATTTTTTCATAAAATTTAAGTTTTTTCGCTTCAAAATTAAAAAACAATTTTTTAAAGATGTTTTTTTCGCTTTTTGCTAATCCAGCGTAATAAAAATGTTCAATATTATGAGTTCTTACTAAGATTTTTCTATTCGAAAAATTAGAATCTATTATAGGAAATGTTGTATGAATCCCTTCAAATAAAATAGGAGCGTTATCTTTTTTTAAGTTTGTAATTAATTTGGCACTATCTCTGGTCTTTACTATAAATGGTTTTATCGAAAAAATACTTAAAAAAGAACTTCTTTTATAATAAATGACTTGTTCACAATATGTATTCAGTTCTTTTTGTTCTCCTCTGCCATAATTGTAAGTATGTAATATAATCTTTACACCCAAATGATGCAATGCTTTAATTTTATAAAACACATCAATTACACCTCCGTAATTTGGAGGGTAAGGAACATCAAAAGTAACAATATGTAATTTTAGATTCATTAAATAATTTACTAAATCAATAGACTGTATTTATGCAAAAAAATAAAATCATTAAGGGTTTTTTTTTAGTACTTGTAAAAGTACGATAAATGCTTGAACTTAAACCAAGTTAATTCTTTTATGTAAATTTTTAGAAATCAGCCATTTAATATGTATTTGTAAAATGTAGATTGTTTTATAAATTTTAAGTTATGCTAATTTGATTTTAAGATGTGTCAAAAAAATCAAAATATTTTTGTATTATACCATCTTAAAATGGGAAGTTTAGGTCGAACTCAAGTTTATAATTTTAAGTGAAGTAGCATGAGAAAACATAAAAATAGTTCAAATCTATTTAGCGCATTTTAAAATTGAATTATAAGACTTATTTTGAGGTTAACTAGGTATTTGTTGTATCAAAACCAAAAACCGACATTAAAATACCAATAACGCTTTTTATTATCTGGCGTATATGCATATTTTATTTCGATAGGACCAATAATAGAATTTAAGCCATAACCAACTGCAATTCCGGTTTTTAAATTATCAAAAACAGAACCATTAACAATAAGTTCATCATTAACACCAGCAGTATTTGCGGTAAATGTCAGGTAATTTTTTTTAAATATTTCATAACGTAATGTAAGTGCAGTTTTAATAAAAGCATTGTCCGATAATTCTCCTACATCATAACCATAAAGAGAAACAAAATTATTGATAAAATTTTCATTATTACCACCAATAATATAATTAAAAGATTCGTTTCCACTACCAATAGTAACACCAGAGTCAAAATTAATTTGGGTAGATAGTTTGTTAAAAAAGGTATTTGTATATGTGATTTTTGCTTTTAATTGCGAAAAAGGTTCAAAATTTTTATTGTAATTTGAAGAACCTAGATACGCATTATATTTTACATTAAAGTACCAACCTTTCTTCGTAAAGTTTTTTGCATCACGAGTATCTAAAATAATTTCAGTAAAACCACCATAATAATCACTTTTATCAAAAAAAAACATTTTTTCTTCTTGGTTATCTACAATTTTTGTTGAAATATTAAGAAACTTATGTTCAAATCCTCCATTAATAGCAAAACGCTCTCTAAATTTCGTTTGGAAATAGACTTTTGTTGTAAAATCATTGTACTTTATAGGTACCGTATTAGTAAACGATATTTGAGAATTATCGGCATTTGGTTCTATATAAAAGCTTCTTTTAAAACTATTATAACGATGCGATATTCCAAAACGCCAATGAAACCCATTGTCAAATAAATAATTCAAATTATACCTTAAATTATCTCCAAGAATAAAATCTGTGGAGACAATATCGTTATTTGTTAAAAAATGTTTACCTGTATAATTTAATAAAACACCAGTTTTGTATAAGTCATCATAATGTACACCAATTTGTACAAAATTAGAGACTTCATTTTCTTTTAAATTAAATTGTAGAATACTACTACCATCACCACTTGGTTTAATAATATAGTCGATACTTTTAAAATTTTGGGTACTAGCTAATACGTTTACATTTTTATTAAATTCGTTATACGAAATAGAATCTTTTTTGTTTTTATTCAATTTCATTTTTGATAATACATAGTTTCTAGTATAATTTTTATTACCATTTACATGTATTTTTTTAATTTTTAGAAATTTATTTTTATATCGTACTAACTTTTTTCTAATTCGAAGCGGTTTTTTTGTCTGTTGTTTGGCAATGGATACCAAATATTGCATTTCTGTTCTAGCTGCTATTTCTCCAGCTTTAATAATTTCATCCATTTTGTCAAAAGAGATAACACTAAAGTTATCCATCTTAGGTTTTATGTAAACATCGGTTCTATCTTTTTTTTCTTGTTTGTCATCGTACATTTGAAAGCTTATAATTTGCATTACTACCTTTGGAGCAGAATTTAATACCTCTTTATTTTCTAATTTTCCTTGAACATCAATTCCAATAATAATATCTATATCTTTATTTTGCATAATATCAATAGGAAAATTATTTGTAATTCCGCCATCTACTAAAAAACGTCCGTTAATTACAACAGGTTCAAAAACAGAAGGAAAAGCACCACTGGCTCTTATTGCTTGTGGTAAAAAACCATTTTCGATTAAAACTTCTTCGCCAGTTTCAATATCTGTTGCCACACAATAAAACGGAATTGGTAACTTTTTAAAATTATTAATTCCGTGTACATGTTTTGTGAGAAGTGATAGTTGGTTTAACATATTTTGCCCTTGAGATAGCGCAACAGGCAAACCGATTGTTTTATTTTTTATAGGAAGAGAAAGTGCGTATTTTTCAGAATTTTCCTTTTGATAAAAAGAATACAATTCGCGAGAGTTTGGATTTTGAATTAATTTATTATAATCGTAAGATCGTAAAATAGAATCGAGTTCATGTGCATTATAACCAGAAGCATACAAAGCACCAACCATTGCTCCAGCACTAGTGCCACCAATATAATCAATTCGAATACCAGCTTCTTCTAAAACTTTAATTACTCCAATATGAGCAAATCCTTTAGCGCCACCTCCAGAAAGTACTAAACCTACTTTTAGGTCTTTTTTAGCCATATTCGAGATAGAATCCATATTGGATTTGCTTTGTGAAAAACCACCAGTTACATACATTAAAAAAAGGAAAAGTATACGCGCTTTCATAGGTTAAAATTACTTCTTTTTTTAGATTTTATTTAGGTTATTTTTTTTTATTTAGTAACTCATTTTTTTGGTGTATAAAAATTGCTAATTTTAGTTGCTTTATCTTTTCCAATCACGTCAATCAAATCTTCTAATTTACTATTGCGAACTCTTTTGGTAGATTTAAAATGTTTTAGTAGAGCTAAAATCGTTTTTTCACCAATGCCTTCTATTTGGGATAATTCGGAACTTATAGCTCCTTTGCTGCGTTTGTTTCTATGGTGTGCAATTCCAAAGCGATGTGCTTCATTACGTAACTGTTGAATTATTTTTAGAGTTTCCGATTTTTTATCTAAATATAAAGGGATTGGGTCGTCTGGATAAAATAATTCTTCCAGACGTTTTGCAATTCCAATAATTGCAATTTTTCCACGTAATCCTAAAATATCCAAACTTTTTAAAGCAGAAGATAATTGTCCTTTACCACCATCAATAACTATGAGTTGTGGTAAACTTTGTGCTTCGTCAACCAATCGTTTGTAACGCCTATAAACAACCTCTTCCATAGAGGCAAAATCGTCGGGACCGTTAACCGTTTTTATATTAAAATTACGATAGTCTTTTTTACTAGGTTTTCCATTTTTAAAAACCACACAAGCAGCAACAGGATTTGTACCTTGAATGTTAGAATTATCAAAACACTCAATATGTCTAGGTTCTTCATGTAACCGTAAATCAGTTTTCATTTGTGCCATGATACGATTTGTATGTCTATCAGGATCGATTATTTTAATTTGTTTAAATTGTTCTTGCCTAAAATATTTTGCATTTCTTAAGGATAATTCTACAATACGTTTTTTATCGCCAACTTTTGGTATGGTTACTTTGAGATTTTTACCTAAATCAACTAAAAATGGAACATAAATTTCTTTAGTAATAGAGCTAAATCGTTGTCTAATTTCTACAATTGCTAATTCGAGTAATTGTTTGTCTGTTTCGTCTAGTTTCTTTTTAATTTCGGTTGTGTGCGATTGGATAATATTTCCATTAACAATTTTAAAAAAGTTAACATAAGCAAAGCTCTCATCCGAAATAATACTAAATACATCTACATTGGTAATGTTTGGATTTACAATAGTAGATTTTGCTTGATAATTGGACAATAAATCTATTTTTTCTTTGATTTTTTGTGCCTCTTCAAATTCCATTTTACTCGAAAAATCGAACATTAAACCTTTAAATTTTTGTAGAGCAGCATTAAAACTTCCTTTAATAATATTTCGGATGGCTTTAATATCGTCATTGTAAGCATCTAATTTTTGTAAACCTTCACAAGCACCATGGCAATTTTTGATGTGATATTCTAAACAAACTTTATATTTTTTATTTTGGATATTTTCTGGAGATAATTTATACACACAAGTACGTAAAGGATATAATTCTTTAATTAAAGAAAGTATAGCTCTAGCAGTTCGAACAGAGGTATAAGGACCAAAATATTCTGAACCATCTTTTATAACTCTTCGTGTTAAAAACACTCTAGAAAAATCTTCTTTTTTAATGCAAATAAATGGATAAGATTTATCGTCTTTCATTAAAATATTATACCGAGGTTGGTACTTTTTTATTAGGTTATTTTCTAGTAATAAAGCATCCGTTTCCGTTTCGACAACAATGTGTTTAATCGAAACAATTTTTTTTACCAAAACTCTAGTTTTACCATAATCATGATTCTTATTAAAGTAAGACCGAACCCTTTTAAGAAGATTCTTAGCTTTACCTACATATAAAATTTTAGAATCTTTATCGAAAAATTGATAAACACCAGGAGAGTTAGGAAGTGTTCTGAGTTGTATTTCTAGATTTGTTTTTGACACGAAGCGAAGGTAGTAATTATTAGATAAAAAAAACATCAAAATATTTCAAATCTATTTAGCGCATTTTGAAATTGAATTGGTATAATCATGAACACCCATAAAATATAAATGAGTGAGTAAACTACCTGTTATAATTTAAAATGTTCGAAATTTGTTTCGTTCAAAATTGAGCTACAATTCCTTCACTAAAAACTTCTACACCTCCCAATTACGTACCCTTTATTATTTTTTTGTGTTTGTGATTTCACTTCGTTTAGTACTATTGGTATTTTGACTTTTTATAACGAAAACCTATGAATAATTCGGGTTAATACATGTAAAGAGAAGTTAAACTTTTCTAAAAAAATAAAAAAACAAAGGTCTAATTCAAATAATGGCATTATTTTAGTGATTGAAAAAGACATACAAATGCATAAATTAATAGATATTATGAAACGAAATTATAAAATTATAATACCAATCTTTTTACTATTGGGCTTTTTTGGGTATAAATCATTTGCTCAAAATGATATGGAGAAAGATAAAATTTTAGTTGGATTAATAAGAGATGCTTTAACACAAGCACATTATAATCCTGTTCAAATTAATGATGAGTTTTCAGAATTGGTACATACAAATTTTATTAAAACTCTAGATCCAACAAAACGTTTCTTTATAAAAGAAGATTTAGAGTACTTTGAGAAATATAAAAAAGATATTGACAATCAAATTAAAGATAAAAATTTAGAATTTTACCATATAGTAATAGAGCGTTTTGTACAGCGAATTCGAAATACAGAGTCCTTTTATAACGAACATTTAAAACAAGCATTTAATTTTAATATTGATGAAATTTTAACAGTAGATTATGACAAGACTACTTATGCTAAAGATATAATTGACCTCAAAAAGAAATGGAGAAAACAGTTAAAATTAAATACGTTAAATCGTCTTTATGATAAGATTGAAGAAGAAAAAGACATGTCGAAAGATAGTACAAATTATGTAATGAAATCTTTTGAAGTTTTAGAAAAAATCTCTAGAGAAGAAGTAGCTAAATCTATGAAAGAGTATTATACAAGAATGGAAGAGATGAATGATGAAGATTGGTTTTCATTTTATATCAATACGATAGCGTTAGCATTTGATCCACATACCACTTATTTGTCGCCGAAAAATAAAAAGAGATTCGATATAAATATGTCGGGAAAATTAGAAGGGATAGGAGCTCGATTACAGAAAAAAGGAGATTATACTAAAATAGTAGAGCTTATTTCTGGAGGTCCAGCATGGAAAGCAGGAGAGTTAGAAGTAGGCGATGTTATTTTAAAAGTAGGACAAGGAGATAAAGATCCTGTAGATATAGTAGGAATGCGTTTAGACGATGCAATAGAGCATATAAAAGGAAAGAAAGGTTCCGAAGTTAGATTGACATTAAAAAAAATAGATGGTAGTACGGAGGTAATTTCTATCATAAGAGATGTAGTCGAATTGGAAGAGGTTTTTGCAAAATCAAGTACAGTACAATTCGAAAATAAAACGTATGGATTGATAAATTTACCAGGATTTTATATTGATTTTGATAAAAGAAACGCAAGAAATTCTGCAACAGATATGGAGCGAGAAATTGAAGAACTTAAAAAAGAAAACATAGAAGGATTACTTATAGATTTAAGAAATAATGGCGGAGGTTCTTTAAGGACAGCAATAGAAATAGCAGGATTATTTATAAAAGAAGGTCCAATAGTGCAAGTAAAATATCAATCCGAAAAACCAAGGATAGATAAAGATACTAATAAAAAAATTCAATGGAATGGACCGTTGGTAATTTTAGTTAATGAATTGTCTGCTTCGGCATCCGAAATTTTTGCAGCAGCAATGCAAGATTATAACAGAGCTGTAATCATTGGAAGCAACCAAACTTTTGGAAAAGGAACCGTACAAAATGTATTGGATTTAAATAGATATTATAGATATTCCTCTAATTTGGGAGCATTAAAAATGACCGTACAGAAATTTTACAGAATAAATGGAGGATCAACACAATTAAAAGGAGTTACGTCCGATATAGCTGTGCCAGACAAATATACCTATATGAAAATAGGAGAACGAGATGAAGAAAATCCATTAGATTGGGACAAAATAGAACCTGCGGATTATCGTGCTTTGCATTTTTACACCAATTTTGAAGAAACCGTTTTAAAATCAAAATTACGAGTAAATGACAATAAACAATTTCAACTAATCAATGAAAATGCAAAGTGGTTAAAGAAAAGAAGAGACGATAAAAAAGTTTTTTTACGATACGCAGATTATAAAAAGGATATTGAAAATAATAAAAAAGAGAGTGAACGATTTGATATATTAGATACATATAAAAACAAACTAACATTTAACTCTCCACAATACGAAATTCCATTGATGAAAAAAGATAGTGTGTTGGCAAAAAAGAGAAAAGATTGGCATGAAAATTTAAGTAAAGATATTTATATTGAAGAGGCTTTGCGAGTAGTTTCAGAATTAAAGGTAAATAAAAGTTTAATTGCAATAAAAGGATAATTTAGCAAAAAAAATAATTCATTTATCAATATAAACCAGACAATACAAATTGTCAGGTTTATTGATTTTTAGTACTTTTGTAACAAATAAAAATAGATAGATGAAAGCATATATATTTCCAGGACAAGGAGCACAATTTACAGGAATGGGATTAGACCTTTATGAAAAATACCCATTAGCACAACAACTTTTTGAACGAGCAAATGGAATTTTAGGTTTTTCGATAACCGATATCATGTTTGAAGGAACAGCAGAACAATTAAAAGAAACAAAAGTAACGCAACCAGCAATATTTTTGCATTCTGTTATAACAGCCAAAATATTAGGAAATGATTTTAAGCCAGAAATGGTAGCAGGTCATTCGTTAGGAGAATTTTCTGCATTAGTAGCAAATGGAGTATTGTCTTTTGAAGATGGATTAAAATTAGTATCTCAAAGAGCATTAGCTATGCAAAAAGCCTGTGAAATGCAACAGTCTACTATGGCAGCAGTTTTAGGATTAGAAGATAAAATAGTAGAAGATACATGTAAAGAAATTGATGGAATTGTGGTAGCAGCAAATTATAATTGTCCAGGGCAATTGGTGATTTCTGGAGATGTAGAAGCGATAAACAAAGCCTGTGAAGATCTAACAGAAAAAGGAGCAAGACGCGCTATTGTTTTACCAGTAGGAGGAGCATTTCATTCCCCATTAATGGAACCAGCAAGAGAAGAGTTAGCAGCAGCAATAGAAAATACCACATTTAACGAGCCAATTTGTCCAATTTATCAAAACGTACCAGCAGATAAAGTAAGTACGGCAGAAGAAATTAAGAAAAATCTTGTAGCACAATTAACAGCGCCAGTAAAATGGACGCAAACCATCCAAAGCATGGTAAAAGATGGCGCAACGGTATTTACCGAAGTTGGACCAGGAAAAGTATTACAAGGACTAATGCGTAAAATAGACCGAAGTGTAACAGCAAAAGGAGTTGTTTTAGAAGAAAAGGAATAAATTTGAAGTTTAATTAGGCAATTATCTATTCGTAGATAATTTACCATTGCAATAGATACTTATGAACAAAGGACAAATCCAAACTAGTATAAGAAATAACATTGCAACTATTACTTTTTCGCATCCAGCAAGTAATTCGTTTTCGAGTGCTTTATTAGAAAGGTTGGTAGAAAATATACATCGTTTAAGCAAAGACAACGAAACACATGTAATTATTTTACAAAGTGAAGGAGAGAGAGCATTTTGTGCTGGTGCTTCTTTTAACGAGTTAATAGCAATAAAAACATTAGCTGAAGGTAAGCAGTTTTTTTCGGGATTTGCCAATTTGCTCAACGCAATGCGAGTATGTAAAAAACTAATTATAGGAAGAGTACAAGGTAAAGCAGTTGGAGGTGGAGTAGGAATTGTTGCAGCATGCGATTATGTTTTTGCATCCGAAAAAGCATCTATTAAACTATCCGAATTAAGCATAGGGATAGGAGCTTTTGTAATCGAACCAGCAGTAAAAAGAAAGATGGGATTGTCTGCATTTAGCGAATTAACTATAGATGCAGAGCATTGGCAAACTGCATATTGGGCAAAAGAAAAAGGATTATATAATAAAGTCTTTGAAAAAACAGGAGAAATGGATGAGTACATCCAAATATTAGCTACCAAATTAGCAAGTTATAATCCAAAAGCATTATTAGAAATGAAAAAAAATTTCTGGAATAATACAGAACATTGGAAAGATTTATTAATGGAAAGAGCCAAAATAAGTGGCGAATTAGTACTTTCACATTTTACTAAAAACGCATTGCAAAAATTTAGAAAGTAGCATTTTCAAATGCTTAAAATACAACCGTATATACTATGTTAAATCTAATACTTCCATTTTTACAAATTGATGTCAATGAAAAATTAAAAAATGCACCAGACGATAGTTACCAAATAGGAATTATTATTGGTACTTATTTGCCAGTAATTTTGTTGCTAGGAATAGCTTGGTTTGTATATTGGAGAGCAAAAAAACGTAAAGATTTAGAAGATTAACCTAAATTATTCACAGGTTTTCGTTATGAAAAGTAAAAACACCAATAGTACTAATAATACCAACTCAACATCAAAATACACTATAAATTATTTATCATTTCACGGTTTTACTGCACTTTAAATTTAAACCATAGCTATGCTTTAAATTTCAAGATTGTAAAACATAAAAATAGTTCAAATCTATTTAACGCATTTTGAAATTAAATTAGTATCATTTTATTTTTACCATTTTCAATTCTTTTTTTATAGAATTTTTTTTAATAAAATTTTTTCGTTTTTAAATTGGTTAGCTTCATCTAAAAATAATAACATGAGCTTCCAATTTTCTTTTGGTTCATAATTGTGTTTGTATTGTTTTGATGTTGTAATATCTAAAATGCCATTTTCTAATTTTGCATTACTAATAAAAGCTCCAGTATTATTAGCTACATTTTTTATTAATTTATCTATACCAGAAACGGTATATCCATTAGGTATTTTAAGTTTGATATGGTAATTAAATGTTCTTGGATACGTCATATAAATTCCTACATTTCTTTGACGTTTCTCATCTTCTATTTCTATTTGACCTCCAATAAACCTACCGATTTCAATAATATAATTGGCTCCAGCCTTTTTTATATACTGATCCTTAAATGTAAATGATTCATCGTATTCAAATTTTGCATCTAATCCATAACGCCCTGTATTTATTAGAGTATGTTTGTAGTCTTTAATATTATTGAGTTTAAATTCATTTTTAACTTGTTTTTCTAATTCTTTTTTTTGATTCTTTTTTATTTTAGATGTAACGGCATTAAATTCTTTTTCAACTTTGGCTTTACGTTTTTTCTTTCTAATTAAATCAATCAATTTTTTAGTTCCATATTTTTCGTAATCTTCATAGACATAATCATGAAATAATAAGCGATCAGATTGGTCACTTATTTTGCAATATCCCGTTAAATTATTATGTGTGTCTACAGAAAAACCGGAAAATTCTGTATTTAATTCTAAATTTATTTCTTTGTTGGATACATTTTTCTTGTAGTCGGAGTTTGGTAAAACTCCTTTTTTAACTCCTTTTATTTTATGTCTTTCATTAGTAGTTAATAAATAGATGTCTGTACCATGTAATAATGGAGAAATCTGGTTTATATTTGTATGAGGTCCAAAAAATTGTGCATACAATGGATTTTTTGTTTTGATTTTAACTAAAACTTCTACATTTTCTTCAATTAATAAATCTTTTATATTTCCATTATAACGTTTCGTTCCAATTACGATTTCATAATCGATTTTATAATCTTTTAAAAACGCAGTGAAATGTTTTATAAATTGCTTTTTATTTTTAATAAATACAGGAGTTGCTCCATATAACATAAAAGGCTCCATTATTTTGGCATCACTTACTATAAATGCCTCTACAAAGCGAGTTAAGTAATAATGTCGCATATAGTAGTAAGCAGCAATAACTTTTTCTTCGTCGGTTTTAAAATTTTGTGTTTTAAAATATTTAATTACATCACCAAGATGTCCATAAGGTCTAAAACGACCATTGTATAATGCCAGCACATCTTCTTTACTTACATTAGATTTTATTATTTTTTCCTCTTCCGATAAAAATGCTATCGTTCTGTTTTCAAATTTACCAGATCTTGCAAAATATACTTGAAATTTTAAGGATGGCACTTCTGCTAATGGATAAAACCAAATTGGAAAATTATTTTTTGGAATATCACTAGCAAGGAGTTCGTATTTTCTCAAGTTTCTTTTTTGGGATGGCACTTTTTTTAATTGAGGAGCACCATTTAAAGATTTAAAATTGATAAAAAAATCATTTTCAGATTCTAAATACAGTTTAAAATCCATTATTGGATATACATCACTTAAAGTTCTCTCTTCTGCTTCAAATGTGTATTCGTCATGCGATTTGAAAGGTTCGTAATTGTAATAATAATAATCAATAATATCGTTAACCTCTAAGTTGGAGATTGCTATTTTATAATCATCTTCCTCTTTTATAGCTTCTTTATCTACATCTATTTCTATTTCTTTGCCATCTTCTTTAATTATTTTAATTGCAAAAAAAACTTTTCCTTTTTTTTGCCAATACGAATAATCTCCACGATTTGATTTGAATTTTTTTCTGAATGAGAATTTAGAAAATTCTTCAACAGCATTTTTATCAAGTAATTTTATTCTTTTTCTAAAGGAAGTCTTATACGTTACTTTTTTACCAAACTTATTGTAACTATAATTTATGTTTTTATAGATAATAACAGCAGATTCATTTTTCCATTTTTCTGGAATTTCATTTGCATTTTTAAATGCATCGTTACTTCCCCAAAAATAATCTTTTATTTCTTGTTCCTTTTTGTTTTGTGCTGTAATAATTGCAATAAAAAACAGAAGTGCTATTAATAATTTGTATTTCATATTATTTTTTTATTAGTGTAATTTGTTCGTTGTAAAGTTTTACTAAATCGTTATTAAAAGTATTCCAAGATTCAAAATCTATTTTTTTAATTATCGCTTTTTTAATTTTAAATTTCTTTTTATAAATAATTCTATTTTCATTTTTTGTAAACGTAACTTCTAAATCGTAATTGTCTGTATGTAAAGCAATATTTTTAGGCAATTCTAAAATTTTATATGTTTCAGGTACAGATAAAACAGTTGTAGATATTATTTTCTTTTTAGAACTAAAAATGTAATCTAACTTGCGTTTTTTAAAGTTATGAGACGAAAATTCTTTATCGAAATCTAAATTTATATACAACTCTTTATCAAAAATGGATACAGCATTTTTTATGGTCAGGCTATAATTTAACTCTAAACTAGATTCTCTATTGTTTAAATCAGATGTTTTTATATTAGATACAGTAATATTTGTATTATCTCTACTAAGATATTTTTTTAGAGACTTGTCTTTTTTATCTTTTTTAATATTACTTATAGTATATAATAATTCTGTTCTTCGTTCGCCACCATAGTTTCTTGTTGCCGAACCAGTCAACTCTTCTCCTTCTAATTTCAGAGTATAATTTATTATTTCTTTATTAAATTCGTAGTTTAACTCAGGAACTTTTTTTAATATAAAATCATTTCCGTTTTCAATCAGGGCTTCTTTTCCTTGAATTCTATGCGCATATTCTCCAAACGGATTGTATTTTTCGGTTGCATCTAAAAATGTTATTTCTCCATTAATTATAACGGCACAAATCATGTGATTATCTACAGATAAATTAGGTGTAGAATAATCGTAAGCAATTCTTTTTGTACCAATCCAAACTAATCTTGAATCGAAACCAGCCTCAATAAGCATCTGTTTAGTAAGGTTAGCCATACCTTTACAATCGCCATATTTTTTTTGAAATACATTAACAGCTTCGTCTGGTTTAAAACCAGCAATACCATCTTCAAAAGCAATGTATCGAATATTATCTTGTACCCAATAATAGATGTTTTTTATTTTTTCAACATCTGTTTTTGCATTTTTTGTTAAATCTAAAACAGTATTTTTAAAAGGTTCATTCTCATTTTTTAATTCTTTTACTAGAGATTGATACCAGTTATATAAATCTTTAGTCTCCTTAAAAAGAATGTTCTCTTTCGTGTTATTTGTATACGATTTTGGTAAAATTAGTAAGTGTGGATATATATAAGTTGGTCCTGGTGCAGATTCTTCTTTGGATTTTGCAGGAATATCTTCTAAGGTAAACGTATATGTTTTGGAATTTTGTTTTGGATTCGTAGTAATTTGCTTTTTAATGTCGTAACCTTTAAAATTAATTTCTTTTAATTCTAGATTTAGCCAATTTGGAATTACAATTGTTATTTTTTTATTTTCTATTGGATATTCATCATTAAAATACAATTTGGTGAAATATTTAATATCTGTAATTCGTTCTTTTAAAATGGACTTGTATTTATAACCTTTTAGAGGAAAATCTATATTAACATATTTCACTCTAGAATCGTTATGGAAAAGACCCTGACTTGTAAAGGCTTCATCTTCAATTCGAAAACCTGTTCTTTTTTTATTTTTATATAAAATATTAAATGTCAAAATTTTAGATTGTCCGTCATAAAAATAATATTTCTGAATATCTGCACGCTCGTCTAAATTAATTAAGTCTTCTTCTATTTTATGATTAACTACAACTTTTTCTGTTTTTTTATTAAAATTAAATGTAACATTTTCAGTACTTTTTATAATTGCAACATTATCTTTCTCGTCAAATTTTTCTTTTAATTTAACGGCTTGTGCAATGTCAGTATCATTCGGTTCTATTTTTTTTTGGGCGTAAATAATAACAGAAAATAGGTTATTTATTAATATATATAGAAGTACAATTTTTTTCATTTTATAGATATTTTTTAGCTTGGCAATTTACATAAAAAAATAAGAATAAATTTGTGTAAATAAAGTATTGTCTTTGGGTGGAATAAAATAATATTTTGGAGGAAATCTAAACCAAACCAGCACGTTTCAATAAAGCATCTACACTAGGTTCTTTACCTCTAAAACGTTTGTACAATTCCATAGGTTTTTCGGTACCACCTTTACTAAGAACATTATCTTTAAATTTGCTAGCAATCTTTTTATTAAAAATACCATTCTCTTTAAAGTAAGCAAAAGCATCGGCATCTAAAACTTCTGCCCATTTATAAGAATAATAACCCGAAGAATAACCGCCAGAGAAAATATGCGAAAATGAAGTACTCATGCAATTTTCTAATACACTTGGATATAATTTTGTATCCATAAAAGCATTATTTTCGATTTCTTTTATATTCGTATAATCTTCTGGATTTTTTCCATGCCAATGCATGTCTAAAATACCAAAACTAAGTTGGCGTAAAGTAGCCATACCTTCCATAAAATTGGCAGCTTTTTTTATTTTTTCTACCAATTCTATCGGAATAATTTTTCCAGTTTTATAATGTTTTGCAAATAGACTTAAAGCTTCTTCTTCGTAAGCCCAATTCTCTAATACCTGACTTGGTAATTCTACAAAATCCCATGACACATTTGTGCCAGAAATACTAGGATAGGTTGTATTTGCAAGCATGCCGTGTAAAGCATGACCGAACTCATGAAATAAGGTAGTTACTTCGCTAAATGTTAGTAATGACGGTTTGGTTTCTGTAGGTTTGGTAAAATTACAAACAATAGAAATATGAGGTCTTGAATTTTTACCTTCTTTTTCCCATTGACTTTTATAAGAAGTCATCCAAGCGCCATTTCTTTTTCCTTCTCTCGGAAAAAAATCAGCATAAAAAACAGCAATAAAGTCTCCATTGGTATTGGTAACTTCGTATGTTTTTACATCTTCGTGATAAGTGTCAATATTACCGACTTCTTTAAAGTTTAAATCGTATAACTTATTGGCAATTGTAAATACACCTTGCAAAACACTATCTAATGAAAAATAGGGTTTTAAGGCTTCTTGATCTAAATCAAATAATTCTTTTTTTAGTTTTTCTACATAATAGGAACCATCCCATTTTTGTAAATTTTTAATACCATCTTTAGCAGCAAAATCGCTAAGTTGTTTAAAATCTTTTTGTGCAGCAGGTTTCGCTTTAGAAAGTAAGTTTTGCAAAAAACCGATTACTTTTTTGGGAGTTTCGGCCATGCGTTCTTCTAAAACAAAATGTGCATGTGTCTTATAACCTAATAAGTTGGCGCGTTGGTATCTTAATTTTGTAATGTCTAATACATTCTGTTGGTTGTCATTTTTATTATTCTGAAAAGCTCTTTTACCAAAGACTAAAGATAATTTTTTTCGTAAATTTCTATCCTTAGCATACGTCATAAACGGAATATAGCTAGGATAATCTAAAGTAATTAACCAACCAGTTTTACCCTTACTTTTTGCAAATAATTTTGCAGCTTCTTTTGCACCATCTGGTAAACCATCTAATTGTTTTTCGTCTGTAATTAGTAATTCAAAGGCATTGCTTTCTGCCAATACATTCTCTCCAAATTGTAATTTTATTTTAGCAAGGTTTTTATCAATTTCTCTTAATGAATTTTTATCCTCTTTGTTGAGGTTAGCTCCGTTTCTAGTAAAACTTTTATAATTTTTATCGAGTAAAGTCTCTTGTTCAAGACTTAAATTTAAAGTTGCTTTTTGTAGATAGATTGCATTAATTCTAGCAAATAATTTTTCGTTTAAGCGAATGTCATTTCCAAAATCAGATAACATAGGAGAAACTTCTTGTGCAATTTTTTGTATTTCTTTATTGGTTTCGGCCGAATTTAGATTAAAAAAAATAGAAGAAATTCTACTTAGTTTATTTCCCGAAAACTCTAATGCTTCAACAGTATTTTTAAATGTTGGTTTTTCTACATTTTCAGTAATTGTATCTATTTCTTTTTTAGCCATTTTTATAGCCTCTTCAAAAGCAGGTTTAAAATGTTTCGGCTCAATTTTAGAAAATGGAGCAGTGTTATATTTTGTATTAAAATCTTGTAATAATGGATTCATCTATAAGTAATTTAATGAGGCAATTGATTTTGCAAATCTAAAAGAATAATTGATTGTTAAAAAATTCTTTTATAAAGATTTGCCCATTTATCTGTAAAAAAGGAGTTTTAGAAGTTCAAAATAGGATTTTGGAAGTTAACTTGTTAAAAAAAATGTACGATTTATAAAATTTCACATCAAAATTTACCATCAATGGGAGTAAATTTTCTGTTAAATTATAAAACCTAGTTTTTAATTTCCTTTGAAGCTTTATTAACTTTAATTTTAAGACTTTCTTTATAAAATAAGATTTTGTCTAAAACACATTTGTCCGAAGCACCAATAATTTGAGCAGCTAAAATACCAGCATTAGTAGCACCATCGAGAGCGACAGTTGCAACAGGAACACCACTAGGCATTTGTAGAATAGACAAAACAGAATCCCAACCATCGATTGAATTTCTAGATTTTACAGGAACACCAATTACAGGTAATGGACTCATACTAGCAACCATTCCAGGTAAATGTGCAGCACCACCAGCACCAGCAATAATGACTTTTAAACCACGAGTATGTGCGTTTTTTGCATAATCAAATAGTTTTTCAGGTGTTCGATGCGCAGAGACAATATCTACTTCTATTTGGATATCAAAACTTTCTAAAATATCAATTGCGCCTTGCATAACTGGTAAATCGGAATTGCTTCCCATAATAATTCCTACTTGTGCCATACGTATTGTAATATGAATTAGGTACAAATATATGCATTTTGAAATTGATTTGGTATTACCATACTATTGTAAATAAGAAAGATTATTATTGGGTTTTTGTAATATTTTTTGCGCATTTTGAAATTAAATTGGTATTATACCAGCTCAACATCAAAATACGCTATAAATTATTTATCTTTTCACGTTTTACTGCACTTTAAATTTAAACCATAGCCATGCTATGCTTGAAATTTCAAGATTGTAAAACATAAAAATATTTCAAATCTATTTACCGCATTTTGAAATTAAATTGGTATTAAAAAGAATTTAATTTTTGTAAAACCATATTTTTGTATGCTCAGCTAATTGGAAGTATTCTCTGTAAACTTATTGAAATATAATTCAATTTTAGAGATAGAAAATTACCAACTACCAGAAGCACCACCACCACCAAAGCCACCTCCGCCGAAACCACCACCAAACCCACCACTGCTAAAGCCGCCGCCAGAGTTAGAACCACCACCAAAACCGCCGCCGCCAAAACCACCACGACCTTGATTGCTAAGAATAATAGTTTCTAAAATTGAGCCAGTAGAATTTCTACGATAACCTCTATGACGATTACCTTTATTACGATTAGAAAGGATGATAATTAATATTATAATAAAAAAAACAATAAAGACAATAGGTATGCCGCTTTTATCCGTTGCATTATGTTGCGGAGTTCCTTTAAATTCGCCTTGTAATGCATGCATAATATAGGTTGTGCCTTTATCAATACCTTGATAATATTTACCTTGCTTAAATTCAGGTTTAATAACTTGTTCAATAATACGTCTAGAGTAAGCATCTGTTAGTAAATGTTCTACGCCATAACCAGTCCGAATAGTTAATTTACGATCGTCTTTAGCAATTAAAACAAAAACGCCATTATCTTTTTCTTTATTACCAATTCCCCATTCGTGTGCCCATTCGGTCGCATAAAGAGCAATATTTTTTCCTCCAATAGTATTTACAATTGCAACAACAATTTGAGTTGAAGTAGTATCGTTGTATTTAATTAACTTATTTTCTAAAGTATTAAACTGCGAACTAGTTAATAATTTAGCTTTATCATAAACACTCGTTTCGATACTTGGTTTAGGCGGAATATCATTTTGAGCTATAATACCAAGGAAACTAATAACAATAAGAAAAACTGTAAAGAAATAGCGATTTATTTGTATAAAATTTTGCATAATAGAAGTGCAAGATAGTAAATATTTTAAAATTTAATTTGCTTCGTTTTTTCTAAGACGCTCATTTGTTGAGTTAGATTTTTTAAAAATTGCAAGTGTTTTGCAGATTTCGCATGAAACGGTTTGTGAGCTAATCCCTTTTGAATTAGATTGACTTGGTTCATAGTTTCCTTAACGGAAGGATTTAACCAAGTCTCAGTAAATTTTTGCCAAATATATGCAATAGCAATTTCATTAGGATGTAGTAAATCTTTTTTATAAAAACGATAGTCACGTAAATCGTCTATCATAATTTCGTAAGATGGGAAATAATTTGCATTTTTAATAGTTTGATGAATTGCTGTAATTAAATGTGCTTTACTTTGTTGATTTTCAATAAAACCATCTTTTAAATGTCTAACAGGACTAACCGTAAAAATGATAGAAGTATTTGTATTTATTTTAAATATCGTAGTAATTATTTGTAAAATAATAGAAGAAATTTCGGAAACAGATAAGATTTTTTTGTGGAATTTTTTTTGTGGAATTTTATGGCAATTAGCTACAATTTTTTTAGTGTCTAAAAATTCATAAACCCATGCAGTTCCTAATGTAATAATGATATGGGAGGCATTAGTAATTTGTGTTTTGGTTTGTGTTACAGCATTGTTTAAAGTGTTTAAAAGGGTGTTTTTATTTGTTGCACTCAAATTAGAATGAGTATCGAAGCAATGCCAACGTTCGTTATAAAAAAACAAATCGTCCTCATTATAAATTGTATCGTTTACAGCAGCTAAAATTAGATTTTCAATTGCTTTAGGTTGAAATAAAATTCCAAATGGATTTGCAACAGTATTAAATTTAAAATAATCTAACTTGGTATTAATATGCTGTGTAAAACAAGAGCCAATCAAAAATAAATTAGAGTTATAATCTATTTGTTTTTGTGCTTTATCTGGTTGTATTTCTGTTCGAAATTTCATATTAATATGCAATTTAAAAGATTATTCTAATAAAACTAAAACAAAAGCAGAAATTTATAGATATAATTTATAAAAAACAAAAGCCAAGCCAATGTATTTTATTATTTCTAAAACAAGAACAGATTTATTTTCAATTAAACGTCCAATAATAACCAAATTTAGCATAATAAAACTAAGTAAAGCATAGACATAAATTCTGGAAATGTCCGTCATGATATATGCTGTAATGGCTAAAATTAAAAAGGTAAAAACCATCGAAAAAACAAGATAAAAAGTTTTTGATTTAGAATAGTTTTTGTAATCATAAGAACCTTTATCAATATAGGTATTCGATAATTTTAATGCACCAGATTCAGGAATCCAATCTGGACCTTTAAAAAGAAGTTTTATTTTTTCTTTTAGGTTTGGTAACTGTTTCGTTTGAAACCATAAATTAGAATAATAATGAAATACAGATGGAATGAAATTTCGAGTATTTATGTCTTTAGTAATCCCATAAGAAACAGGATTTTTTTCTACTTGAAAAGTGCCAAATAATCGATCCCAAATAATAAAAATACCACCATAATTTTTATCTAAGTATTCTTCATTACTACCATGATGTACGCGATGATGAGATGGTGTAACCATAAATTTTTCAATAATTCCTAATTTCGGAATTAATGTTGTATGTAATAAAAATTGATACAGACCAATAACCAAATGCGTAGCTAAAACTACTTTTGCAGAAAAACCAATTATTGGCATTAAAGACCATACTAAAATACGAATAACTACTTGAAAAGGAGTTAAATTTAATGCCACAGTATAATTATAATCTTCGCTTTGATGATGTATAATATGTGCTCCCCAAAAAAGGTTAATTTGGTGTCCAGCTCTATGGTAAAAATACCAAAGAAAATCAGAAACAATTACAGCAAGTATAAAATAATATTTAGTTTCTGGAATGTTAAATATAGCAAAATGTGTGTATAAAAAATTAAAATGCATATAAATTAGCGGAACCATTAATAAACCAGCAACTCTATCAAAAATACCCATAGATAAATTTGCAATAGTATTTTGAAGCCGAAAGACTCGCAAACCTTTATAACGAGCAATTAAATATTCTATGCCAATGACGAATAATACACCAGCAATAACCATCCATAAATATTTGTTATTATCATTCATAACGTTTCGTAAACTAAAAGTAATACAAAATTAATTATTTTCTATTAATTACAAATGTTAAAGTGCGTTAAAACGTCCAAAGCAGGATCACAAAACGTATTTTTTAGCATTTTCGAGCGCATTATTAATTCCATCAGGGTTTCTTCCACCAGCAGTAGCAAAAAATGCTTGTCCACCACCACCACCATGAATTAATTTTCCTAATTCTCGTACTACTTTACCAGCATCTAAACCTTTATTTTTAACCAATTCTTTTGAAATATAGCAAGTAAGTAAAGCCTTGTCGCCATTTTTAGTACCAGCAATAAAAAATAAATTTTCTATTTTATTTCCCATATCAAACATAAGATCTTTGGTAGCTTTTGCGTCTAAATCAAGCGTCGTAGCTAAAAAATTTACACCGTTAACTGCGCTAATCTTATGTATTAATTCTGCTTTAACAAACGTAGCTTTTTCTTTCATTAATGCTTCAATTTGCTTTTTTAACTTTCCATTTTCATCTTGTAAATTCAATACCGATTGTACTGTATCAATAGGATTTTTAAATGCCAATTTAATTTTAGTATACTCTTTGTCTTGGTTGCCATAATAATCTTTTACAGCATCGCTAGTAATAGCTTCAATTCTTCTAATACCAGAAGCAATTGCACTTTCGGAAGTAATTTTAAAATGCCAAATATCTCCAGTATTATTTACATGCGTTCCACCACAAAGTTCTTTTGATTTTCCAAACTCAATCATTCGAACAGCATCGCCGTATTTTTCGCCAAATAGAGCCATTGCGCCTTGTTCGATAGCTTTTTTCATAGGGATGCTACGGTGTTCTTTTAAAGGTAATTTTCCTCTAATACGGGCATTTACAAAGTCTTCAACTTCTAGTAATTCTTTTGGTGTAAGTTTTGCAAAGTGCGAAAAATCGAAACGCAAATATTTACTATGTACTGCAGATCCTTTCTGTTCAACATGTTTTCCTAAAATTTTACGTAATGCTTGGTGTAATAAATGTGTGGCAGTATGATTACATTCGGTTCTAAAACGTTGTTTTTTGTCTACAACAGCTTTAAAAGTATCTTTTATATTTTTAGGTAAATCCTTCGTAAAATGTATAATTAAGTTGTTCTCTTTTTTTGTGTCTACAATATAAATTACGTTTCCGTTAGGTATTTCTAGGTAACCTTTATCGCCAACTTGTCCACCGCCTTCTGGATAAAAAGGGGTAATATTAAATACCAATTGATACATATCTCCATCTTTTTTAGAAGTTACTTTTCGGTATTTTGTAATTTTAACTTTGGTGTCTAAAATATCATAGCCAACAAATTCTTCTTCATCGTCTTCTAATAGAACAATCCAATCGTCTGTTTCTACTTTAGAAGCAGAACGAGAACGTTCTTTCTGCTTTTGTAATTCTTCATGAAAGACTATTTCGTTTAAAGTATATCCTTTTTCAGATAAAATAAGAGCAGTTAAATCTTTAGGAAATCCAAAAGTATCAAATAACTCAAAAGCTCTTTTACCAGAAACTTCTTTACCATTGGTACTTTTAATGATTCCGTCGAGTAAAACTAGACCTTGGTCTAAAGTTCTTAAGAAAGAATTTTCCTCTTCTTTTATTACGTTACTTATAAGTTGTTTTTGTGCAATAATTTCTGGAAATGCATCTCCCATTTGTTTTGCCAATAAATTAACAAGACGATACATAAAAGGCTCTTTTTTATTTAAAAAAGTAAATCCATAACGAATCGCTCTTCTTAGAATACGGCGAATTACATAACCAGCACCGTTGTTTGATGGTAGTTGTCCATCTGCAATAGCAAAAGCAACTGCTCTAATATGATCCGCAATTACACGAATAGCAATATCTACTTTTTCACGTTCTTCAATAGTTAATTTTTTATCTTCGTATTTGGTTTGTGTAATGGTTTCTACTTCTCTAATTATGGGTGTAAAAACATCGGTATCGTAATTAGATTGTACACCTTGTATGACCATACATAAACGTTCAAAACCCATACCAGTATCTACATGTTGTGCAGGTAAATTTTCTAGAGAACCGTTGGCTTTACGGTTGTATTGCATAAAAACCAAGTTCCAAATTTCGATAACTTGTGGATGATCCATATTTACCAAACTCTTTCCATCTACTTTGGCTTTTTCTTCTTCAGAACGAATATCTACATGAATTTCGGAGCATGGTCCACAAGGTCCTTGTTTTCCCATTTCCCAAAAATTATCGCCTTTATTTCCATTTAAAATTCGATCTTCAGAAATGTGTTCTTTCCAAAAATTATACGCGTCTTGGTCAAAATCTAGATTTTCAGATTTATCGCCTTCAAAAACAGTAACGTAAATATTATTTTTATCAATTTTATATACATCGGTTAATAACTCCCAAGCCCAAGCAATAGCATTTTTTTTAAAATAATCGCCAAAACTCCAGTTGCCTAACATTTCAAACATAGTATGGTGGTACGTATCTTTACCAACTTCTTCTAAATCGTTGTGTTTTCCAGAAACACGTAAGCATTTTTGTGAATCTGAAATACGTTTTATTTCGGCTTTTCGTTGTCCTAAAAAATATTCTTTAAAAGGTACCATTCCAGCATTAACAAACATTAAGGTAGGGTCGTCTTTTAATACCATTGGTGCAGATGGTACTATTTTATGTTTTTTGGTTTCAAAAAAATCTAAAAACTGTTGTCTAATTTCTTTTGCAGTCATCTTTAATTTACTTCTAATTTATTGGTCTAATTCTTAACAAAAAGTTAATTAAAAACCACTTTAAAAAACATTTTGTAACTTTGTTCCGCTTTTTATTCAAAAAAAATGAAATATTAAAAGCAAAAGTAATACATTTTAACTAGTATGGCTAAAGAAAAATATCATTATGATTCGAATACCTTATCTTACAAAAAGGTAAAGATTAAAACGTCGGATAAAATAAAGCGATTTTTCATTGTTTTATCTGCATTAGTATTAACCTTATTTATAGGATGGATTAGTTTAAGTTATATTTTTGAATCTCCAAGTGAAAAAGATAAAAGAAGAGAATTAGAAAATTTACAATTACATTACAGTTTGCTAGATAAAAAAATGAAACAAGTAGAGACTGTTTTATCCGAAATAGCAGAAAGAGATAATAACATTTACCGTTTGTATTTTGAGGTAAATCCGATACCTAACGAGCAGCGATTAGCTGGTTTTGGTGGTGTTAATAGATACAAAATGTTAGAAGGTTTTAATAATTCTCAAATGATTGCAGATGCTACCAAAAAGATGGATATTTTATCAAAACAATTGGTAATTCAGTCAAAATCGTTAGATGAAATAGTAGAATTAGCCAAGAATAAGGAGAAGATGTTTGCATCGATTCCTGCAATTATGCCAATTGAAAAAGATAATTTAACGCGAATGGCTTCTGGATATGGTATGCGAATGCATCCAATATTAAAAATAAGAAAGATGCATGAAGGTATGGATTTTTCGGCTAAAAAAGGAACACCAATATATGCTTCTGGAGATGGAACAGTAATTAAAGCCATGAAAAGTAGTACGTATGGAAATGTGGTTTATATAGATCATGGTTATGGTTATGAAACTAGATATGCACACATGAATGTTATAAAAACATCACGTGGAAAAAAAATAAAACGAGGCGATTTAATTGGTTATGTTGGTAATACAGGTAGGTCTGTTGCGCCACATTTACATTATGAAGTAATTTATAAAGGACGTCATGTGAATCCGATAGATTTTTATTTTGGAAATTTATCTGCTGAAGAATTTGCTGCTATGCAAAAAGAATCCATGCAAGAAGGTCAATCTTTGGAACGTTAATTCAGTTAAAAAAGTTATTATGCATATAGATTTAGGAAATAAACAATATTATAGAATTGGGGAAGTAGCTAAAGCATTTGGCGTAAATACATCTTTAATACGATTTTGGGAAAAAGAGTTTGATATCATAAAACCAAAAAAAAATAAAAAAGGAAATCGTTTATTTAGGCAAAATGATATTAAAAATTTACAAATGATTTATCATTTAGTAAAGGAAAAAGGGTTTACTTTGAGTGGTGCTAAAAAGAAATTAAAAGAAAAACCTGAAAAAATAAAAAATAATCACGATATTATTGCACGTTTAGAAGGTATAAAATCCGAACTAATCAAATTTAAAAATCAATTATAAATTAACTAAAACTACTATTATGAAAAAATGGCTATTACCTTTAATTCTTATCGTTGCTATTGCTTTTTGGGCATATAGAGCTGGTGGAGGATTCTATAATAAAGCAATAACCTTAAAAGAAGATGCTACAAGTCAATGGGCAAATGTAGAAAGCGCTTACCAACGAAGAGGAGATTTAATACCAAATTTGGTAGCGACTGTAAAAGGATATGCTACGCATGAAAAAGAAACTTTAGAAGGTGTAATTAAAGCAAGAGCAGAAGCTACAAAAACAACTATTAATGCTGGAGATTTAACACCTGAAAAAATGGCTGCTTTTCAAAAAGCACAAAGCGGATTATCTGGAGCATTGAGTAAATTAATGGTAGTGGTAGAGCGTTATCCTGATTTAAAAGCAAGTCAGAGTTTTTTAGAACTGCAAAGTCAATTAGAAGGTACCGAAAATAGAATTAATGTAGAGCGTAATCGTTTTAATAAAATGGTTAATCCATACAATCAGTTATTAAAAAAGTTTCCAAATTTTCTTTTTGCAGGTTGGTTTAAATTAAATGAAATGACTTATTTTAAAGCCGAAGCTGGTAGCGAAAAAGCACCTAAATTTACATTTTAGTATTACTTACCACATAATTGTTTATTGTGGATTTGTTACATAGCAAATCCACAAATAAACAAACTTTCAATAAATAGATAACATGTCTAAAGTAGAAGATTTTTTAAGCGTACAGCAAGAGCAACAAATTATTGATGCTATACGTGATGCCGAAAAAAATACTTCTGGTGAAATACGTGTACATATTGAACGTTCTTCACAAAAAGAAACTATTGAAAGAGCAACCGAAGTCTTTTATTATTTAAAAATGGATGAAACTAAAAATCGTAATGGTGTCTTGTTTTATGTTGGTGTAAATGATAAAAAATTTGCTATTATTGGCGATGAAAATATCAATGATAAAGTAGCTTCTAATTTTTGGGAAAGCACAAAAAATAAAGTATTACAAGAGTTTAAAAAATCTAATTTTACTAACGGTCTTGTAAAAGGAATTACCGAAGCAGGTAATCAATTAAAAATATTATTTCCTTTTGAACAAGGCGATAAAAATGAATTACCTGACTCCATTTCTAGAGGTAAATAAATAATGGCAGATCATAATGAACTTGGTAAACTTGGTGAGCAAAAAGCTATTGATTATTTAATTAGTAAAGGCTATGTAATTTGTGCTAAAAATTGGCGATTTCAAAAAGCTGAAATTGACGTTATTGCTCAAAAAGATAATATATTTGTTTGTGTTGAGGTTAAAACTAGATCTACGGATTATTTTGGAGATCCTCAGGATTTTGTAAATACTAAAAAAATCAATTTATTGGTAAAAGCAATGAACAAATATGTTATATCTAACGATTTAGATGTAGAGGTTCGTTTTGATGTTATTGCGATTATTCATAATAAATACAAAACAAAATTAGAACATTTTGAAGATGCTTTTTTATATTTTGATTGACCTTATTTTTTATTGAGTATAGTTTCAATTTTATCCATACGTACTTTAAGCAATCTTATTTCTTCGTCTTTTGCTTTATTCTCTGTTTTTAAGTTTTGAATAACATCTTGCTGTTCTTGTACTGCTTTAACTAATGGCACTACAAACTCTGCATAAGAAATACCATATAATTCGTTATTGCTTTTAGGGACTTTTACACCACTAAAGTTATAGCCAACTTTTTTAGCTGTTTTTTCCACTTCTTGTGCTATAAAACCACTAAATTTAATTTTTTCGATGTCGTATTTTTCTTTATAGTCACTATCATCTTTAACTCCCATTAATTTGTTTTGCCTATCAAGATTAAAATTATAGGTTACTGGCCGCAGTTTTGTAATAAATTCTAGACCTTTTACATTTTCAGTAATATTGTCTTTTATTCTACCGTCTGAGTAGGTTGTGAAATTTACTTGACCTTTAATTTCTGTTATGGAGTTATCTCCAAAGTGCATTTGGTTTGAACCACTTATTACTGTATTATAGCCTAATGCTGTAGCGTTTGAGTAGCTAGTTGAATCTCGAAAAGCAGAATAACCTAATGCGGTATTATACGAACCTGTTGTGTTAGAATAAAGTGAAAAAGCCCCCATTGCAGTATTCCTATGTCCTGTTATATTGTTTAAAAGCGCCGAATCACCCACAGCACTATTTCTTTCTCCTATTGTATTATAAACTAGTGAAGTATTTCCTATTGAAGTATTCCAAATTCCATTAGTATTATTTTTAAGAGCCCAATTTCCTACACCTACATTTCTTGTATAAGCAGAAGATACATTATTTTCCCCTAAAAACACTGCTCCACCTGGACCTGTCTTTCCATCGCTTAAATCGTTTATTCTTTGTGCTCCTCTCAAACTTACTAAGTTCACAGTTTGCGAACTTCCACTTTCAATACCAACAGTTAAATTAGTACCAGATAAACTTAAACCTGTTATGTTTTGGTTATCCGTACCTGTTCCATCTTGTAAACTCGCTAAGTTTACAGTTTGCGAACTTCCACTTTCAATACCAACAGTTAAATTAGTACCAGATAAACTTAAGCCAGTTATATTTTGGTTATCCGTTCCTGTTCCATCTTGTAAACTCGCTAGATTTACGGTTTGTGAGGTTCCGCCTTCTATTCCTATTATTAGGTTTGTTCCTGATAAACTAGAGCCTGTTATATTTTGATTGTCGGTTCCTGTTCCGTCTTGCAAACTTGCTAAACTAATTGTTTGTGAGTTTCCGTTTTCTATACCAATTATTAGGTTTGTACCTGACAAACTAGAACCTGTTATGTTTTGGTTATCCGTACCAACAGTACTAC
>Ga0256840_1000439_pt1 | contig 43078 bp, 31 predicted proteins | sample 355202metaG_FD_185969 | JGI IMG/M metagenome (GOLD analysis project Ga0256840, IMG submission 185969) | Hydrothermal vent microbial communities from Mid Atlantic Ridge, Atlantic Ocean - 355-202 | ecosystem: Environmental > Aquatic > Marine > Hydrothermal vents | place: Atlantic Ocean: Mid...
GATGTAGCACTTGCTATTGTTGATTCAGTCATGAGTACTGCAATTGATTTCCTTCAAACGAGTCGGAGATTATTGCCAGATAATAACCTTTTAACAGTAGAATAGATCAAGTCAGAAACTTGAGTAAAAATGCATCTCAATATGTTATAAAAAAAACAATAACGAAGGCGTCACGGATAAGGTAATAGATACAAAAAGATCTCTTTATATTGTAAACAGGTATCCATGAGAAATTATAATATATTTTCAGTATTGTTGTTGTGCCTTTTTAGTTTTTTTTCTGTTGCACTCACACAGACAGTTCAGGCTGTACCCGTTGACAGTCAGAGTTTTCAAGAGTTCCTTGACTCTTTTTATATAGAGGCTGCAAAAAAAGGAATCCAGAAAAAGACCTATGACAAGGCCTTTGCTACAGTGACAGCCCCTGATAAAACAGTTTTGAAAAAAGCACAATACCAGCCGGAGTTTACCACTGAGATCTGGGATTACCTTGATGCCCGGGTAAATCGCAGAAGTGTTGATGATGGCAGGATCATGGCTCGCGTGTATGGTGACCTGCTGTCTCGGATCGAGTCTAAATTCGAAGTAGAACCGGAGGTGATACTGGCTATCTGGTCCATGGAAACCAGTTATGGGGCAGCACTTCTGCGGACATCGCGCCTTTACTATGTGCCACGATCTCTTGCCACCCTGGCCTACGCCGACAAACGCCGCCAGAAATTTGCCCGCTCTCAGCTTCTGGCTGTGCTGGAAATCGTTCAGGCAGGGGATGTGGAATTGGATCAGCTAACCGGTTCCTGGGCCGGTGCTATGGGACATACACAGTTTATCCCTACCAGTTTTCTAGCTTATGGGGTGGATATGGATGGCGATGGTCATCGTGATATCTGGAACTCCATACCTGATGCTCTGGCAACTGCCGCAAACCTTCTTGCGAGCAATAAGTGGCAGTCGGGAAAACCCTGGGGCTATGAGGTGGTTGTTCCGGACAGAGGTGGACAACTTGAAGGCCAGACAAAAACAGTGGCTCAGTGGCAGCAACTCGGTTTTGTAAGGCCGGGGACTGCCGTTTTTGAGTTCCCTGAAGAGAAAGCTGAGTTGAAGATGATAGGTGGCGACAAGGGGCCCGGGTTTCTCATGCTGCACAACTTTTTTGTGCTCAAACGTTACAATAATTCCGACTTCTACGCACTCGCAGTTGGGCTTCTCGCAGACAGGATAGCAGGCAGAGCCGGCATGTCTCAAACATGGCCAAGGCCCAAAGGTGCTCTCAGCGTAGAGGAAAAATTTGATCTTCAGGAGCTATTGAAGGAAAAAGGTTTTTATTCCGGTGAGATAGATGGGAGTATTGGCAGTAACAGCAGAAAGGGAATACGAGAATTTCAGATTCAGAATAATTTAGAAGTGACTGGTCAGGCCTCCAAGGATGTCTTGAAAATACTCCGCAAGAAATAATAGATGGTGGGGAAGATATATAAAGAAAACTGCCTTGCAGGATGTCGCATGGGGGGGATGTCATGACTCTTACAGCCTGGTTTTCTCTTGCATCCATCTGCATTTTAGGAGCCATGTCGCCGGGGCCAAGTCTCGCTGTTGTTTTAAAGAACACCCTGGCTGGTGGTCGTGCTGAGGGAGTGAAAACTGCTGTTGCTCACGGACTTGGGGTCGGTTTGTATGCTTTTGCTACAGCGGCTGGACTTGCAGTCTTGATCACCGGGAGTCCCGCTTTATTTCAAGGGGTACAGTGGCTGGGTGCTTTTTTTCTGGCATATCTCGGGGTAAAGGCGCTGCTTGGAAACACCGGTATTGCAGAGGCTGCCAAGACTGAAGTAGATTTTGGACACAAGGGGCATGGCTTTCGGGTCGGTTTTCTGGCCGCCTTTCTTAATCCCAAGCTGGCTCTGTTTTTTGCTGCTCTCTTCAGCCAGTTTGTTTCAGCAGATGCCCAGCTACCTGAAAAAATGCTAATGGCCCTGATTGCTGCTTTGATTGATGCCGGATGGTATCTGCTGGTGGTGCTTGTCCTTTCCCAGTCACAGGTACTTGGGGCATTGCGCCACAGGGCAAATGTCCTGGATAAAACCTTTGGGGTCCTCCTCATCCTGCTGGCTGTACGACTCTTTGCTACGGTTTCGTAAATAGCAAAAGAATAATCAGGGATAGTCACTCATCTCGAGTTTGAGAACTGGCCTCCTTTTTGTTGTTCTGTCCAGTTGGTTGGGATGCCGGGGTCTTTTCCCTACGCAGAGCCACTGACTGTACACAACTGTAAGATAAAAAACAAAGAAACTGATTACGCATTAAAAAGACTCCGCGATCTGATTTGAATTACTACCGCTTTGCCGCAATAGCTGCTTCTTCAAAACTTCCACCAAGAAGGATATGAATAAACGCAGGTAAAGAGCGTATAATACCGGTAAAAAAGCACATGGGGCCAACCAGATCCTGGATCGTCTTCTCCTGGAACTACTTACTGAAATTTGCTGTAAAGCGACGGACAGAGAATTCTGCAAGCTAGGCCAAAAAAAAGAGGGTAGCGAACCGAACATGGCCAATGTCACGGAAAATTCCCTCCAGGGAGCCATTTCCCACTTTTCTTTCCATTTCAATATAGTCAAAGGGAACACGAATGGTTGAGGACCGGAAGCTCTCTTGATCCTGAGTCTTGGTCTCATCTTTATTCAGTAGTTGGAGTATGTTCCTGGCTTTGCCTGCCAATCCTCCAGATGCCTCTCCCTGAACTGTCCCGCTCGAAAGGTCTTTGCCTAGTTCTTCAAGGAGCAGACTACGAACCTGTTCATTCATCTTTATTTTCATTAATGTTCCTGGAAGTTGTATGTTGCCGGGTTCCTGTCTTATGCTCATCTATGATACTTCATGGGCATTTCTTTTTATGGCTACCGCTAAAGCTTAGGTAACAAATTGCCATTGTAGAAGTCCACTCGCCGTGGGAGGTAACTGTGGAGAATGTAAGAATTTTTCGCTATATGGCGTGGTCTTCCATACCCAATGCCGGTAAAAACTGAGATTCGGTGGTAATCAGGTTTCTTTTTGTCCAGTGAATAAGTTGAAGCAAAATAAAACCTACGAACCCTAACAACCTCTCCCAATTGACAATTTCTTGCTACTGGGGGCATGAGGTGTGGGACAGAGTCGCTCATGATTGTGATCCAGCCCGAATTCTTTTGGCAAGCTGTGAAACAAGAGGATTTACACAGAGTCCATGGCCAGAAACGCTGAACGAATTAGTGCAGCAGCGGTTATCGAGAGCACCTCTCCGTCGGGCAAGTGTTCATCAAATACAATAACGGAAAAACGATACTGGCCAGTCCGCTGAGACCAAACCAGCTGATAAAAAGTTTTTCATCGGTACGTGAATTCATATTGGAGGTGTCGGTGAAGAGGACAAGTGCAAGGGGCAACTCGAATTGAGTTAGTGTGTCATTCTTAATTCGTGGTGCCATCTTTCTTGACAAAACTGTTTTTTTATCATATGAAAAATCTATCTAACGTTCGTTAGGGTGACTGTTGCCATTATCATTGATGAGAGAATCATGTTTAAAAGAAAATTTCATATGGGTATTGTTTTTATTGCTGTCATGCTTTGTATAAACAGTTTGGCTGAATCGGGTAATCATGTCCCAGTGACGGTGAGCACTGTGATTCATGACACGGTGATTGTCACCGAAGAATCCATGGGGTGGATCGAGAGTAAGGTGAACCCGGAAGTGTCCGCTGAAGTCTCTGGGCGTGTGCAGAAGATTGTGGTTGATACAGGCCAGATAGTTAAAGCTGGCAGTGCCATGCTCACTATTGATAGTGAAGGACAGAGTCTTGAGGTAAAGGTATTACAGTCAGAAGTAGACCGTTTGCAAGCGTTAATTAACAACCAGAAACGAACAGTCGTTCGGTACAGGAATCTGCTGGCCAAAAAGTCAATTTCCCGGGAACGATTTGACAATGCCGAGGTGAAACTTCTTACTCTTCGGCAACAATTAGCAGGTGCAGTATCACGGTTGGCTGATAATCAACGGCTTATGAATAAAACTTCCGTGTTTTCCCCTGTAAGTGGCTGGATTGAGAAAAGATTTGTTTCTGAAGGTGATTTTGTGAGAGAAGGCACACCGCTTTTCCTGCTGGTAACAGATAAGTATTTGCGTATTGTCCTGCCCTTTCCTGAGAGTATTGCCACCAGCCTTGCAATCGGGCAACAGGTCCGGCTCACCTCTCCACTGTCCCATGACATGGTGATCGAAGCCACAATCAACCAAATCAGACCGGCGGTAAACATTCACAGCCGTGCCATTGAAGTAATCATCTATCTCAAGAATCCTGGAACATGGCGCCCTGGCGGAACCATCAACGCTACGGTTATCATTGACCAGCACGAAAATGCTATGCTGGTTCCAGCCAGATCCATCATCAGACGACCGGCCGGGGATGTTGTTTACCAAATCGAAAAGGGAACAGCCCACCAGAGGATAGTGACCACTGGCAGTCGCCAGGGTGATCTTGTTGAGATCGTAGACGGCTTGTCTGGTGATGAAAAAATCATTGTCGATGGAGCCGGATTTCTCTCTGATGGCGCAAAAGTCGTGGAGAAGCGGTAATGAATCTTCCCGAACTCTCCATACGACGGCACGTTCTTGCCATTATGCTCAGCGCAGTCATTATTCTTTTTGGCCTGGTCAGCTATAACCGTATTGGAGTTGATGAGTTTCCAGAAATTGATTTTCCAATGATTTCCATTACCACCACTCTCATTGGTGCCGATCCGGATATTGTCGATACCACGGTCACCAATGTTATCGAAACAGCTGTGAATTCAACGCCTGGTATTGAGCATATTACTTCCAGGTCGGCTCCTGGCGTCTCTGTGGTTGTTATAAATTTCCAACTCAGCCGTGATGTGGATGTAGCCTTTAACGAGGTTCAGGCCAAAGTGAATCAAGCCCTGCGTGATCTGCCCAGTGAGGCTGATCCACCAGTGGTTGCTAAAGTGGAAATTGGTGCGGCACCTGTGATGTGGATGAGTCTCCTTGGGGATAGAACCTTGCAACAGCTCAATCTCTACGCCAGAAATACTATTAAAAAAAGGCTGGAATCCATTGAGGGTGTAGGTGAGGTCAAACTTGGCGGTGAGCGTGAAAGAACCATTCGTATCAACCTGCAACCGGAGGCCATGGCAGGCTTGTCAATTACCATTGCTGATGTTATTCGTGCCTTCCAAACTAATCATGTACAATTGCCGGGCGGTTATCTGGTAGACGGCATGACGGAAGAACTCATTAAACTGAACCTTGAATTTCACAATGTCGATGATATTGCCAACCTGATCATTGCCCATCAGGGAGAGACTGCTATTCGTTTAAAACAGGTAGCCACGGTTGTCGATGGTCTGGAGGACAACCGTAAGCTGGCACGATACAATGATAAACAATGTGTAAGTATCGGTATTGTCAAAGTAACGGGATCAAATACGGTGGCCATTGTTGAGGCTGTGAAAGAAAAGCTGGCCCACGAGATTATCCCCGCTCTTCCTCCGGGCCTACGCATTGAGATTGCCTCAAATGACGCTGATTTTATAGAATCGTCTGTGGAGGCGCTCAAAGAACACATTATCCTTGGAACCTTATTTGCGGCAATCATCGTTTTTGCCTTTTTGAAGTCCTTTCGATCCACCCTTATCATTGCCACTGCCATTCCTGTTTCCCTGCTGGGAGCAGTAACTGTGATGTATTTTGCAGGTTACACCTTTAACAAGATGACCATGCTGGCACTCCTTTTGTTAATTGGAGTGGTGGTTGATGACGCCATTGTGGTTTTAGAAAATATCTTCAGATACCGTGAGAAAAATCCGGATATGGATGCCCACGAGGCTACTCTTGCCGGGACCAACCAGGTGGTTTTCGCTGTACTTGCAGCCACCTTCTCGTTAGCCTGTATCTTTGCGTCGGTAATCTTTATGGAGGGGGTTATCGGCCGATTCTTTACTGCCTTTGCCGTGGTGGTGACCGTGGGTGTGATCACCTCACTCTTTATTTCCATCAGCCTGACGCCCATGCTCTGTTCCCGTTTTCTTAAAGTAGAAACGAAACACGGTAAGTTCTATGCTTTCTGGGAATACTGGTTTCAACTTATGGATCGTATATATAGAAAGGCTCTGCACTTTGCCCTGCGTCACCGTTTGACAATGGTTTTTCTTACCATTGTTGTGGTTTCGGTGCTGATGCCCCTTGTGGGACAGATCGGTAAAGGATTTATGCCGGATGAAGATAAAGGCCATTTTCTTATTACCCTGAAAACGCCCCTGGGGTCGTCCATTGAATATACCAGTGAGCGGATGGCGAAGATTGAAGCAGTTTTGAAATCTCATCCGAACGAAATTGCATCATATCTGTCTTCCATTGGCACCGATGCAACTGGACAGGTATCCCGAGGGGAAATCTCCGTGCGTATGACTCCGCTAACTGAGCGCTCAATGAAACAGTATGAACTTCTTCCAATTTTACGGAAGGAACTTGCTGAGATCCCAGGTGTTCTTGCTTTTCCTGCACCTACTTCCGTTGTCGGCGGGCAGCGTGGAGAACCGTTGCAATTTAACCTGAGTGGTCCGGAACTTGGTCAGGTCGCAAAGTATGCCCATGTGCTGAACGAAAAACTGGCTGAAGATCCAAGCCTAGGTCGGGTTGATCTTGATCTGCAACTTAATCTGCCACAGGTTAAGCTGGTAATTGATCGTTTGCGGGTGGCGGACCTGGAGCTGTCAGCACTGGATGTTGCCATGGCTGTTAATGGTATTGCCGGTGGCCTTGACGTAGCAAAGTACAATGATGATCCGGGTGATGGTGAACGCTATGAAGTTCGCTTGAAAGCTGCAGATGGAATAATTTCACAGCCACAGGATTTAAGGCGCATCTATCTGCGGGCAAGAAGTGGTGATCTTGTTCGTCTTGACACTGTGGCTCATTTTGAAAAGATACTGGGGCCAGCCGTTATTTCCCGATATGACCTGCAATACTCTGCCGAATTCTTTGCCACCCCGGAAGTTGCCTTAGGCACAGCAGTTGAAAAGGTGAGGGCGGCGGCAAAAGAGATATTACCCCTTGGCTATAGTATCAAAATGACGGGTCGTGCTGAAGAGTTTGGCAAGACAATCCATTACATTGGTTTCACCTTTATGATGGCAATTATTCTGGTGTATATGGTGCTGGCAAGTCAGTTCAACTCCTTTATTCAACCACTGATTATAATGGTGGCCCAGCCACTGGCCATTGTCGGAGGAATTGGGGCCTTATGGCTCTTTAATCATGGACTCAATATTTTTTCCATGGTGGGTCTGGTGTTGCTGATGGGGCTGGTGGCTAAGAACTCTATTCTACTTGTTGATCTTACCAATCAACTTCGGGCAGAGGGCCAAGGTATTTATGAAGCTCTCACCACAGCCTGTCCCAACAGGCTGCGTCCGGTGCTGATGACATCTTTTACAGTTATTCTAGCCATGTTACCAGCAGCACTCGGATATGGAGCTGGATCTGATACCAATGGGCCTCTGGCTGTTGCTGTTATTGGCGGAATGCTCAGTTCCACAATGCTGACCCTGCTTGTGGTACCAGCGGTATATTCTCTGGTGGAGAACGGTATTGAACGATTCAACCTGTGGCGAACAAAAGGAGAACAATCATGAAAAATTCATATTTGTTGTCAGTATGTCATGGTGTTCTGTTGTCTTTGGCCATCGTGAGCTCAGGGGGTGCTGAAACGCTGGATGATGCCTGGAAAATTGGTTTGGAGACGAATCACCTCCTTAAGGCGGCTACTGAAAATACCTTTGCCAGCCAGGCAGAACTTGATGCAGCCAAAGGTGGACGACTGCCCACCCTGAACATTGGCGCAGGATATTCCATACTGGATAATAATCCTGTATCCATGGCGGGTGATGTCCAGTTCGCCACCGCAGATGCTCAGTCTCTGTCCTATAAGGCCATGGTTTCCCTACCTCTCTATACCCATTTTCAGCTGAGTTCATTGATTGATTCGGCAACGGCAAACCTTGCAGCCAGTAGATTTTCGGAACAAAGTGCCCGTCAAAAGGTGAAATTGCAAATTGCGCAGGCCTATGTTTCCGTATTGCTCAGGAGCAAACAGACAGAAGTGGCAACCAGCCAGGAACAGAGTTTGGCTGCTCATGCCGCTGATGTACAAAATTTGCACGATGAGGGTATGGTGCCGGTAAATGATCTTCTGGCTGCCAAAGTCGCACTGGCCAATGCCAGACAGGTTCAGTTGCAGGTGGAGAATCAACTGGATATAGCCAAAGCTGCCTATAACCGCTTATTAAACCGTGCTCTGGATTATAAAGTGGATCTCCAGGCAATTCATCCATCCTTCCCAGAGGTTGATTTAGACACAGTCAGTGAGGATGCTCTCATAAGCCGTCCTGAACTTGCGGCACTCTCGGAACAGATTAATGCTCTTCAGTTGCAGGCTGAGGCAGCAAAAACTGCAAGTGGCCCCAAGGTCTTTCTGACCAGTGGTTATGATTACCGGGAAAACTCGTACCAACTCCACGAAGGAGTTTGGCAGGCAACGGTCATGGCCTCATGGGATATCTTTGATGGCAATGTGGCTAAAAATAAGGGATTGGCAATTCAAGCGAGATCAAGGTCAGTGGCCGAACAACGCCGGGATTTGGAAACCCTGGTTTTACTCCAGGTCCGTCAGGCATGGCTTGATATGGAGGAGAGCAGAAAAAGAATTGAGGTTACCCGCAAAACCCTTGCCCAGGCAGAAGAAAATCTTGAAGTAACCCGTAATCGGTACAAGGAGGGTATGGGCACGAACACTGAAGTGCTTGACGCTGAATCGTTAAGAACAGTGAATTATGTGAGCTATGACAGGGCAAATAACGATGCTGTCCTTGCTGTTCTTCGACTGCGCTACGCCATCGGGAAATTGTAACGATGAGTAAGACGAAACAAACAACAAAAACAGATATTCTGAAGCGTACTATCCCTCTCTTTGCACAATATGGTTACGACAAGGTCAGTATGCGCCAGATAGCAGAAGCTGTGGGAATAAAAGCAGCCTCCCTCTACCATCATTTCCCTGACAAACAGGCGCTCTACATCGAGGCTCTCTCCCTGGCATTCAGTAACCACGCCGATTTCATGGACGAGTCTTTTGTTCTACAGGCAAGTCCTGAACGGCGTTTGCGGCAGTTGATTTTGGGACTTTGTACTCTGGTAAATGAAGATCCGGATTTCAGCAGACTCATGCAGAGAGAGATTATGGATGGGGATGAAAAGCGACTGCAGTTCCTGGCGGATCACGTTTTTGGCGATTTTTTCAGGGATATGAGCGAATTATGCCTTTCGATGGCTCCTGACAAAGATCCTCACCTGATGAGTATATCTGTCCTGGGTCTGGTTATTTACCATTTTCAGATTAGCCCCATTCGTTTTTTTCTACCTGGTTTCCAAGATTCACATAACGACTCGCAAGTTGTTGCTGAGCATATATTCTCTTTGTTAAAAAATACACACTGATGAAGGGAATCGGTGCTGTATCTGCAAAGCTACTAATAAATTGGTAGAATAATCCCCGCCAGGAATAACTGAGAAAATCTCATCTGCTGTTTTTACGATCTATCCTGGTAAAATCTGATAGATTAGAGTTTCGCATAATAATCCATTGTCATGGCGGAGGCGGATGATTTTCTGCTACATTGTTCTCTGACATGAAACCATAACGGTTTTCCATCGTATTTTTATCTTTTGGCGGTGGCTTTTGCTCAACTGGTGGTCTGAATATTCGACACTTCGGCTTCCACTATGTCCTGATCCGAACATTGCTTAAAATCATTTGCAGGCCGAGACGTACATGACCTGCGGTAACGCATAAGCGACTGACAATATCTGCGTCCAACAATGCAGAACCTGCCTGGATTGTTTTCATGAGCCTTTCCAACCTCATCTCTTTGCGTAGTAGATGAATATTTGCTGGGGCATTAGGCTGCTCCCCCTGTGTCAGGATCACATGTTGCTTGCTTAAATTGCAAATTTTATCTTCGAACCGCAACCAGACGACTCTAATCTTGCTCCCTTTTATGAATCTGGCAAGGCAAATTGTACCTCGATAACGAACCCATTACCATTTTCCCATGTCAATGTGAAACCCCAATCTCCAGGAATAATTGTTAAAATGGCATTTATACTATTGTCCCCTTTTTGTTTATCTGCCTTCACAGACAATAATCGTATTAGATGATACTTGAATATTCGTTACAGTAACGATTTCTTGCTGCTTCGGCTTAATAATATCTTCTGAAATGGTGCGACTGGTATCAATGGCAAAATGCCATTTTCCCTGTGTCAGTGGCGGTAGATCCATGAAAATTTCCTCAGATGACATATTGATCATGATATGTAGATCTTCTTCATCAGGTTCAATACGGCCCAGAGTAAAGGCCAGAACTCGGGATTCCGAATCTTCCCACTTTGGATTTCCCAGGACAGCACCATGCCAGCTGATATCAGGCATTGTTGCGGCGGCAGGTTGTTTCCCCTGGAGAAACTGCGGCTGCATCAGGCACGGATGGCGTTTGCGAAAATTGATCATGCCTTTGGTGAAGCAGAACATTTCCTTGTTTTTTTCAAGTAATTCCCAGTTAAACCAGCTCAGGGCATTGTCTTGGCAGTAGCAGTTATTGTTTCCCTGCTGTGTCCGTAGAATTTCGTCTCCTGCCAGGATCATAGGGACTCCCTGGCTGAGAAGGAGTATTGCCATGAAGTTTTTGGCCTGTTTTAATCTGAGTGCATTAATTCCAGGGTCATCAGTGACTCCTTCTATACCGTAATTCCTGCTATGATTCTGATTATCACCGTCACGGTTCCCTTCGCCATTGGCCTCATTATGTTTTTCGTTATAACTGACCAGATCATGGAGGGTGAACCCGTCATGACAGGTGATGAAATTAACTGAATTGGCAGGCAGGCGCCCGGAATGCTGATACAGATCACTGGAACCGGTCATCCGGGTGGCAAGTTCCGGAACCAAGCCTGGGTCACCCTTGATATACTGTCGTACTAGGTCACGGTAGCGTCCGTTCCATTCTGCCCAGCGAAAGCCCGGGAATCCACCAACCTGGTATAGCCCACCGGCATCCCAAGCCTCTGCAATAAGCCGGGTATGGGATAAAATATCAGAAAATTCGATATTCCAGACCACAGGGGCATGGTACATTGGGGCACCATCTTCTCCGCGTGACAGGATCGAAGCCAAGTCAAACCGGAAGCCGTCCACGTGGAATTCCCTGACCCAGTATTCAAGTGCCTGAATTATAAAATGGGCCACCAGTGGATGATTGCAGTTCACAGTGTTCCCGCAACCACTGTAATTTTTGTACAATAGGGCATCATGATCTTCCAGGTGGTAAAAACCACGATTCATTATTCCTTTGAAATTAATGGTAGGGCCATCTTCTCCCCCTTCTGCAGTGTGATTAAAGGCCACATCCAGAATAACACTGATCCCGGCCTGGTGCAGTGCTTTCACCATATCGCGAAATTCATCTCGATGACTGCCGGAAAGCGGGTCTCTGCAGTATCCGGGGTGGGGACAGAAAAAGGAATGGGTGGCATACCCCCAGTAATTGTGCAGACCAAGATCCCTGGCATTATCTGGCAAATCCTGTTCGTCAAAGGCCATTACCGGCAGAAGTTCCACGGCAGTGATGCCAAGATCCTGCAGGTAGGGTATCTTCTCTATAAGCCCGGAAAACGTACCCGGGTGAGCGGCATTTGCGGAAGGATGACGGGTGAATCCTCCTACGTGTAACTCATAGATAATGTCTTTCTCACAGGCACGCTGCAGGGGTTCGTCACCTTCCCAGTTGTAGTTGTTTTCTGGCAGGACCATGGCTCGCATAGATGGTCTGGAGGACACTTCATAGGGGTCGCGGTTGTATTTCCTCTGCCACAGGATATCCGTGACCGCTTTTGCCCATGGATCCAGCAATTCCACAGTGGGATTAAAGCGGTGTCCAGGGTCGTCATTATCCGGCCCATCCACTTTCCAGGTGTAGGAAATTCTTTCCTGCCCAGTCATTCCCTGCACACCAACATGCCAGAAGAAAAAGGTTCGATTTTGTACGGGATCAAGATCAATTATCTGAAAAGGAGTATTGGAGTCCGGTTTTCTATAAAGAAGCAGTTGCACAGCGGTGGCATGCCTGGAAAATATACAGAAGTTGGTGCCATCGGGACTAACGGTGGCACCTGTGGGATAACGATGTCCGGGAGTTATGGGAAATGATTTCATAGTAGAGCACGATTTTAGGTAAAGCAGATTTTGCTGGACACGTAAAAACTCATCATCCCCTGGAGTGCGCGCCCTTTAGGAAGTGCAGCATTTTAAGGGAAGATGTAAGGAAGCTATCACGGATTCAGGTTTTTTATAGAAGTCAGGCCACCATGGCCCTTGCCTCATCCTGGGTACTCATTGTCTTGTCCTTTGTATTAGAGCTGCCATTGTGTCACGATGTGAACGTAAATACTCATTTTACAAGGCGCCATTATTATCACTGATCACCTGCAATGTTTGGCTGGCAATCTCATATTCTTCGTCGGTGGGAATGACCAGAAGGCTTATCTGGCTCCCTTTCTTCTGAATTTCACGAATATCATTTTGTTGAAGAGAGTTTTTTCTGCTATCCAGACTGATACCAAGCCGTTCCATACCCAGACAACACTTCCAGCGCACTGTCCCGGAATTTTCACCAATACCGCCAGTGAATACAATACAATCTACCCCGCCAAGGGCTGCCATGTAGGAGCCGATATACTTTTTGAGGCGATAACAGAATACGTTAAGAGCAAATTTGGCATGCCGGTTCTCCTGAGCCGCTGATTCACAAATACGGCGCATATCATTGTCACCGCATATACCCTTGAGGCCGCTCTTTTTGTTGAGCAGTGTATCAAGTTCATCAATGCCCAGTCCACTTTCACGAGCAAGATAAAAGAGAATGGCAGGATCAATGTCCCCACTTCGGGTTCCCATCACAAGCCCTTCAAGGGGAGTCATACCCATGGAGGTGTCGATGCACCTGCCACCTTGAATGGCAGCCGCGCTGGCACCGTTACCCAGATGAAGGGTAATGATGTTTAACTCTTCAATGGGTGTGTCGAGGTACTGTGCGGCCTGGCGTGCTACATATGCGTGGGAGGTTCCATGAAACCCGTAGCGCCGGATCTTCTTTTTTTTATACAGGTAATAGGGTAATGCGTAGAGGTATGCGTGAGCAGGTATTGACTGGTGAAAAGCGGTATCGAAAACTGCTACCTGGGGAATGCGGGGTGCATGTTCCGCTGCTACTTCTATCCCAATAAGGTTTGCAGGATTATGAAGGGGGGCGAGGGGGATCAGCTTTTTAATTGCAGCAATAACATTTTCATCTATGCGCACGGGTTGTTGAAAAGACTCGCCACCGTGAACAACCCTGTGTCCGATTCCTGTCAGTTCTTTCAAATCTGTAAGCATACCGCTTTCCCGCAGCATTACAGTCATAACCTTGATAGCCTTACGGTGATCGGGGATGGGGGAATTTAGCTGTAATTTTTTATTGTTCCCCAAATCATCAATAAAGGTGAGCAGGGCCGAACTTTCTTCATCTCCTATTTGCTCTATCAGGCCGGAGGCAGAAGCAAGAAGTTTCTTTTGCATAAAGAGCTTAAATTTGAGCGATGATGAACCGGAGTTAAGTACTAATATTTTCATTATCGTAGGTTAGTATGCTATAAATTTTAAATGAAACCTGGATTTTTGAAATCCATTGATTATACGAATTATAGCAATCGGTTCAAGGATACCATAATGCGTCTGCAGTGTACGGACTTTAAATGTCCGGGTTGTTCTCAAGTAACCTGGCACCAGCAATTCCGGGCTGCTGCAGGCTTGACTGCACGATCTGCAGGTTTCGCATTGACGGTGCAAATGCAAATTCCGGCAGCCGGGTTTGGAGAAGAGTGACCAGATAGTCATTATGATTCACAACACCGCCACCCAGCACCAGTATCTCGGGGTTGCTAAGAGTTACTAGGGTCGCGGCCGCAAAAAACAGGGCTTCCTCAAACTGCTTTTTGATCTCTCTTCCTGCTTCACTTCGCTCAAGCAGGGGGAAGCTGAGGTCCCCCTCAATATGATGATACCGCATCCATCTCTCAAGGCCTGATCCTGACGCATAGAGTTCCAGGCAGTTGTTTTTTCCGCAACCGCAGGTGAATGGTGTCTGACGGTGAGGGATATGACCAATTTCAAATGCCTGGTTCCCTGCTCCCCGGATGAGTTTCCCATGATCAACAACAGCACTGCCGGTCCCGGTTCCGATATAGAGAGCGGCTATGTTTTTACAGTTGCAGAAATCGGCTTCGGCCATTATCGCGCAGTTCAGGTCGTTGTCGATTTCAAGACGAAGGTCATAGCGTGATTCGAAATGTTCTTTGATGTTCCTGGTGCTGACCTTGATGTTCGGTGCCGACAATATGATACCATCATGTACCTGACCCGCATAGGATATGCCGATAAATCCTATCTCGGGATGCTCTCTCAGTAGTGACTCGATATAGTCAACAAGATCATACATTTTAGAACTTCGCACATCTTCCAGGATGATCTCACCGTCATGCAGTTCGCTGCGAAGTTGGGTGCCACCAATGTCTATACAAAGTTTCTTCATACAGTCGTCGCTGCTATTTGGTTTCGTCGGTGTCATTTTTACCTTCAGCACCTGTCCGGCCGTAGAGCTGTGTCATTTGCAACAGATCCTCTGTAAGGGTCGGGGAAAGATCCCTTTCTGAAAATCGGTACTGCCAGTTGCCGTCGGGTTTTCCCGGCTGGTTCATCCGTCCTTCATTGCCAAGACCAAACAGATCCTGCAGGGGAAAGATTGCTAGATGGGCAACGGAGGCCAGGGCTGTACGAATCATGTCTCTGTGGATCATAACTCCATCTGTATTGAGATAGCGTCGTGTGAAATCCCTTACCTCTTCCGGCTGTTTATCCCACCATCCCCTGATGGTATCGTTGTCATGGGTACCAGTGTAAACAACCTGATTGTTAATGTGGTGTTGGGGCAGGAAGGAAGAACTGTTCAACCCGCCCTGAACGGCCTCAAAACCAAACTGGAGGATCGCCATACCAGGAAAGCCAAGTTCTTCCAGCATCTTGGTGACATCAGGTGTTATAATACCAAGATCCTCGGCAATAATCGGTACTTCAGTGCCTATTGCCAGTGCTATGGCCTTGAAAAGATCGACCCCCGGACCTTTCTTCCAGATGCCGTTGATGGCCGTCTCTTCATCTCCGGGAATTTCCCAGTTGCTGGCAAAACCTCTAAAGTGATCTATACGAATCAGGTCAAACATATGAGCAAGCAATTTGAAACGTTTGACCCAGAATGAATAGTTTTCTTTCTTGAGCTGTTTCCAGTTAAACAGAGGATTGCCCCAACGCTGTCCGGTTTCACTGAAATAATCAGGGGGGACACCTGATACGACTGTGGGATTACCTTTTGTGTCCAGGTAAAACCATTCAGGATGACTCCAGACATCGCTGGAATCATGGGCAACAAAAATTGGGATATCACCAATGATCCTGACGTCTCTGGAGGATGCATAGCTGTGTAGCTTCTCCCATTGGTCAAAGAACAGAAATTGCACAAAATGACTTCTCTCGATTTCGTTTTTGAGTTTTCTGGACCAGTCTGCAAGTGCCTTCGGCTTTCGCTGAACCAGCTCACGAGGCCAGCTTGTCCAGGATTGCCATTGATGAGCCCCTTTCAGTGCAGCAAACAAGCAGAAATCATTCAGCCAGTACTTATGTTTGTTACAAAACTGTTTGTAGCGTTTAGTAAGGGCTAGAGGTCTGTTGGTCAGAAAATTTGCATAGGCTTTTTGCAGAAGCTGGATTTTAAAAGGGATAACATTTTCAAAATCCACATGGGTATCTGGAAAGGATGGTTTTACAATGTCCTTATTGTCTAATAATCCTTCATCAAGGAGGAGGTCTGGACTGATAAGCATGGGGTTGCCGGCAAAGGCAGAGAGGGCCTGGTAGGGAGAGTCGCCATATCCAGTAGGTCCAAGTGGAAGTATTTGCCAGATACTTTGCCCGGAAGCATGGAGGAAATCGATAAATCGATAGGCGCCCGGACCAAAATCGCCGATTCCCCACTCTGACGGCAGGGAGGTTGGGTGCAATAAAATTCCGCTGGTTCTTGGTCTTGTCATCTGTTTGAATTCTCAATAAGTAATGATTTTATCCTTCCCATTTCCGACCGTCACGGGCCAGCAGAGACACCGAAGCTGCTGACCCCCAACTTCTCGCTGGATAGGACTTTGCCGGTTCGTTACACTGAGCCCATGCCTCCTGAATGGAATCGATCCATTTCCAGGATCGCTCCCCCTCGTCCACGGTCAATGGTTACGGTTCGCGCGGAGTAAAGAGGACACCATCCTCTGGAAGTTGTTTCCATTTTAATTCCACCGGGAAGGGTTTCACATCCCATATTTTCCTGGAATAATCCATGATAGAACGATCTGATGAAAACTTTCCCATGCGGACTGCATTCAAAATAGACACCCGGGTCCAGTTCTTTGTGTCCTGAAAGGCTTTTCCCACAAGGTCCTGACAGTCAATATAAGCTCTGTAGTCGGCAAAGAGAGTGTACTGATCGTCAAAGAGCAGTGAATCAACAATGGGTCTGAACAGTTCCTGATCACCGTGTGAAAAATGGCCAGAGGCAATCAGGTCAATGGCGCTTTTCAATTCAGCATCGCCCTGATAATAATCTTTGGGGTTATATCCGCGGGATTGGAGCTCCATAACCTCTTCAACGCTCAACCCAAAGAGAAAGAAATTTTCTGGACCGACTTCTTCACGGATCTCCACGTTTGCGCCATCCAGAGTGCCAATGGTTAAGGCACCATTCATGGAAAATTTCATGTTGCCGGTACCTGATGCTTCCATGCCCGCCTGAGATATCTGTTCGGACAGATCGGTCATGGGATACACTGAATGACCTATTTTGACGTTGTAGTTGGGAACAAAAAAGACTTTCAGACGATCTGCGACGTCGGGATCATTATTGACTACGCCCGCGACGGAAGTAATCAGTTTAATCATCCGCTTAGCCATAAAGTAACCGGGTGCAGCTTTGCCGCCAAAGATGAAGAGGCGAGGAGTTATTTCGATTTCGGGGTTGGCTTTAATCCGATTATAGAGAGTAATGATATGCAAGACATTGAGGTGTTGTCGTTTATACTCATGAATTCGTTTCACCTGCACATCGAACATGGCCCTAGGGTCAACCACCAGATCCATATGTTTTTTTATTTTATCAGCGGCATCCTGTTTGTTATCTTCTTTGACCTTGAGCCAGGCATCCTGGAAAGAAGAATCATCAGCCATCTTTTCCAGTTTCTTCAGGTCGTCAAGGTCGGTGAGCCACTTCTCACCAATGGCCTCTGTGATAAGTGTTGTTAACCTGGGATTACTCACCGCAATCCACCGTCGCGGGGTGACTCCGTTGGTCACATTACGAATTTTTCCGGGGTACATTTCATTGAAATCTGCCAGGGTATGTTTGCGCAGCAAGTCGGTATGCATGGCTGCTACTCCGTTGATGGCCTTGGAACCGACACAGGCCATGTTCGCCATTCGTATATAGCGGGGACCCGATTCATCAATAATAGACATACGGCTTAATCGCTCATTGTCACCAGGATATTTCATGCGGACTTCGTCCATAAATCGGCTGTTGATCTCAAAGATTATTTCTAAATGTCTGGGCAGAAGGCTGCCGAAGAGATCGATCTGCCACTTTTCCATGGCCTCGGGAAGAAGGGTATGGTTGGTGTAGCACAGGGTTTTTGTGGTAATCTTCCAGGCGCTGTCCCAGTCGTACAGATGGACATCCATCAGAAGGTGCATCAGCTCAGGTATAGCAACTGACGGATGTGTGTCGTTGAGTTGGCCCTGAAAACAATCATGGAGATTATCAAGGTTGTCGTAAGAGAACAGGTGAATACGGATCATATCCTGTAGAGAACAGGAGACGAAAAAATACTGCTGTTCCAGGCGTAGCTTTTTTCCCTTAAACTGCTCATCGTTGGGATAGAGAACTTTTGTGATAGTCTCCGCGTGGATTTTTTCTTCTACGGCGCCGTAATAATCACCAGTGTTAAAGTCTGCAAAATCGAAGGAACTATGGGCCTCAGCGCTCCACAAACGAAGCAGATTGACATTGTTGACCTTAAATCCAGGAATCGGCGTGTCATAGGGAATGCCGATAACTACCCTTCCGGGAACCCAGCGAGAGCGGCGATTACCTCTTTCACTATGATATATTTCCGTGTAGCCTCCAAACCCAACGTTACAGGTTAGATCTGATTTTTTGATCTCCCAGGGATTTCCAGGGCGCAGCCAGCGATCGCTGATTTCTTTCTGCCAGCCGCCCACAATTTCCTGATCAAACATGCCATACTCATAGCGAATACCATAACCAATAGCAGGAATCTGCAGAGAAGCAAGGGAATCCAGATAACAGGCAGCAAGCCTTCCCAGGCCGCCATTGCCTAACCCAGGCTCCTCTTCATGGTCAATAAGTTCCTGTAAATCAAGACCACTTTCTTTAGCAGCTTGAGCAAAATCATCATAGAGACCAAGGTTAACGAGGTTGTTATGGAGATGCGGACCCATAAGAAATTCTGCTGACAGATAGCAGACAATTTTTGAGTCCTTATCAAGCAGTGCCTCCACCGAATTCACAAAGAGATGCTGCATGCGATCCCGAAGGGTGCTGGATACAGCAAGGAAGCAATCATTAAGGCTTGCTGTGCGTGTGGTTGTTCCCTGTTTGTAGAAGATATTGTAGGCAAAGGCTCTTTTGAGTTTTGCTATGCGATCTTTTTGCTTGTTATTTGATTTTGTACTCATGCTGTCTCCTTGACGGGTGGGGCCAGTTTTCTTGGTTGAAAATAGGGGGAATGTTTTCTGCTACGCACCGACAGACCGAGCCAGATTGGTTATTTTTTGCCAGTCACCCTGTTCAAGAGCATTAGTTGGTGCAAGCCATGAACCGCCAACACATGCAACATTTTTCAGTTTCAAGTAATCCCTGTAGTTGTTAGGTGATATGCCGCCGGTGGGACAGAAAGTTGCCTGTGGAAAGGGGCCGCCAATGGACTTTATCATCTTGATACCACCTACAGCTTCCGCAGGGTAAAATTTGAATTCCCGGAAATCATACTCTATGCCGAGCATCAGTTCAGAGGCAGTTGAGATACCGGGAATCAGGGCGATAGAGCCGTTCAGGGCAGCTGTAAGAAGGGTCGGCGTCAGTCCCGGACTGATGGCAAAAACACCACCAGCTTTGGTAACTGCGTCTAAATCAGCTCGTGTGGTCACAGTTCCGGCACCGACAACGGCACCTTGGACTTCTGCTGCAATCCTTCTGATAGCCTCAATGGCCACCGGGGTACGAAGAGTCACTTCCAATACTTTCACCCCGCCGGCAACAAGTGCCTTGGCAAGGGGAACGGCATGCTCAATATTGTTGATGACAATCACCGGAACAACGGGGCCGGTTTGCAAGACATCCAGGGCGCTCAGTTTCCAGTTTGTTCTCTTTGACATGATAATATCCAGGGTTGAAGATTAGTTTTCATCAGTATAGGTGAAGATTGAGCTTGCCCCTTCTTCAGCGCCCGATAGGTCTTTACGCAAAGGGGCAAAAATCTGTCTGCCCAGTCCGTAACGGTTGGTGTCAAGATCATATTTACAGGGCCCGCGCTGCTCCAGTTCCAGCTTATCTACTTTCAGTTCTAAAATACTGTTATGGGCATCCATAAGGATAATATCCCCATCCTGCACCTTGGCTAGTAAGCCACCAGTAACGGCCTCAGGAGTACAGTGGATGGCAAAGGGTACCTTGCCGGAAGCACCTGAAAGTCTCCCATCAGTGACAAGGCCTACAGTATACCCCCGATCCATGGTGATGGAAAGATGAGTGATTAATTTATGCAGCTCCGGCATCCCGTTACCACGTGGGCCCTGAAAGCGGACAACCGCCACCATGTCTCGATTTAATTTACCTGCCTTGAAGGCATCTTCGAGCTCCTGCTGGCTGTTGAAAACCATGGCAGGTGCTTTAACAAAAGTCTTCTCCCCATTAGCAAGGGCCGATATTTTCATAATTGCCCGGCCAAGATTACCGGACAGCACTTTAATTCCGCCCATTGTCTCGAATGGGTCTGTCACCGTTGAAATAATTGTTGGATCTCCTGTCTGCTGCGGGCCTTTCTTCCATGTTGCTTTGTTATCTTTAAGTGCTGGTTTTTCAGTGTATCTTGCAAATCCTTTTCCAGCTACGGTTTGCACATCTTCGTGAATTAGTCCGCCTTCCAGTAATTCCTTAATAAGAAGGGCCATTCCTCCGGCCTGCTGAAAAGAATTAATATCACCAGAACCGTTAGGATAGATACGCACCAGTAGGGGGGTGATATCCGATATTTCTGCAAAATCATTCCAGTCAATACGTATTCCGGCAGCATGGGCAATGGCCACCAAGTGCATTGTTTCATTGGTCGATCCGCCTGTAGCCATAAGACCGACAATGGCGTTGATAATCGATTTTTCACTGATGACCTGAGACAGTGGGGTGTAGTCTGTGCCAAGGTGAGTCAGTGAGGTGATTTGTTCGGCAGCGGATCTGGTGAGCGCGTCACGCAATTTGGTTCCGGCATTGACAAATGAACTGCCCGGCAGATGCATCCCCAGCATTTCCGCCATAAGCTGATTGGAGTTAGCCGTTCCGTAAAAGGTACAGGTTCCTGGACTGTGGTAGGCTTTGGTCTCTGAGGAGAGGAGTTCGTCATGTCCGATCTCTCCTTTGGCAAAAGCCTCCCGAACCTTGTTTTTATCTTTATTGGTAATGCCGGAAGTCATGGGCCCTGCAGGAATAAGGATCATGGGGAGATAGCCAAATTGCAGGCCGCCCATCAGTAAACCTGGTAAGATTTTGTCACATACGCCAAGAAGGATGGCACCGTCGAAGACATTATGGGAAAGTCCGATAACCGTGGACATGGCAATAACATCACGGCTCATCAGGCTCATGTCCATTCCGGGTTCTCCTTGGGTGACTCCGTCACACATGGCTGGAACTCCGCCGGCAAACTGAGCATTGCCTCCTGCCCTTGCAACGGATGCTTTGATGAGAGCAGGGTATGCACCGTATGGCTGATGCGCCGAGACCATATCATTGTATGCTGATATGATACCAATGTTGGGCGTCTGGTCATTTAGAAGCGCACTGCGACAGGTACCGACACACCCTGCGAGATCGTGAGCCAAGTTGGAACAGGGGAGATTATTACGAAAAACCCCATTGCTTTTGGCAGATTCCATCCGCTGCAGGTACAGTTGACGATGCGGTTTGCTCCGTTCTATGATACGCTCGGTGACTTGTTGGACTGTTCTATGCACAAAATCTCTCCCTGGTCTGTCATGTAATAGCTAGGTTAGTACTCATTGTGTCGTGATAGGGGACAGAGCTGTTACCATTGTTGGGTTGGCAGTCATGCTCCTGCAAGGCCCATGATGGCTTTTCCATATTCACTTTTTAAGTTGTTAAGATAGTCCGGATCTATGGGACCTTTCCAGGTTTTGATCTTAAAAAATCGTTTTGGAATGGTAGTTCCTTCAGGGGAGAATCCGGTTGCAATTCGAGTCTGCCAGCGCAGTTTCTGGATGTGTTTGCCAAGAGGATCAATACTTGCGGCCAGTTCCGGATATCCTATAGAATGAAGGCAGTCAGCAAGGAGTTCCTCCTTGTATACGCCTCTGGCAAAAAGGCAGGCAACCATGGAGGTCATAAAGGCACGCCCTGCCTCATCATTGATCAGGAAATCTACAGCTCCCCTGATGTCTTGATCTGAATGTTTCTGGTCGTAGGAGTAGGCTCCGCTATCAAGGTGCGAATGCCTGAAGCCCAGTGACTGGGCAGCAAAAAAGACCTCACCTGTGGCGTATCCCGCCATTTCCTGACCTAGTACACATGCGAAATCAACACCGCCGTATTCTCGAGCTGCTTTGAGGCTTCCCTGGCCAAGCAGTCTGTAAAAATCGTTTACCCCGTTTCCAAGCATCTCTGTTGCCAACTGGTAGCCCTCAGCATCTCCAAAGGAGAGTCTCACCCCGCTCTCTTTCTCTGAGATAAACCCTTTCTCAGTGGCTTCTGTGGCCCAGGCCAGGGCAACTCCACCTGACATGGCATCCAGGCCGGCCTTTTCCATAAGGTCAAGAATGTTGAGAATGGCACGGGTCTCTGTTACCCCTAACATGGTACCCAGTGAGAATATCATCTCATAATCATAGGCGACCTGTTTAAACGTGTAACGATGATTAGCATCAAACATTTCCCGTACGAAGCCGACATGAATACAGCCTACAGGACATCCAGAGCAGGCGGAGTTGCGGAGCAGGTTGTCCGTGGCAAATCGCTCACCATTAATTTTATCAATGGCCGGATCACTGGTGGCCTGCAGGTTGCGCCAAGGCAGGGACTTGATATCATTTAATCCCTGCAGGTTTGCCGGGGTACCAAGGTTATGATATTTCTTCATCATATCAGTGGCTGTGACTTGTTGATAAACTTTTTCAAAGAGCTTGTTGTACTCTTTATTCTTAATTCCAGGAAAAATGGCATCGCCATGAATGAGAATGGCTTTGCAGTTCTTGGCACCGAGTGCTGCACCGCCGCCAAGTCGACCAAAGTGCCGGTAAGTGTCCACATTTATATTGGCCATGGCAGAACCATTTTCACCGGCAGGGCCAATGCGGAGAGTGGTTCGGTGTCCGGAGCCTTTAGAAATAGTCCGTAAAATTTTGCCACTTTCATCCACAGTCATTCCCTTCATAAAGGAAACATCTTTGATTTCAAGGGATCTGGAACTTATACTCACACAGCAGAGTCGTTTCGCCTTTCCGATAATGACCAATGCGTCAAGGTTTGCAAAGAAGAGAGATAGTGCAGACCGTCCTCCGGCATGGCTCTCGGTGTACTGGTCATGATAGGGAGATTTAAAGCTGCAGACCGTTTTACTCATCAGCGGGAAATATCCGGTGAGGGGCCCAATGGCAAAGATGACTGGTTGGCGGGGGTCATTCCAGGGATGTTCCGGCAAGCCATATTTATTAAACAGCAGTGCGGCAAGTCCACTTCCCCCAGCTTCACTGTTGCGGCCGTCAAGATGGACAATTTCTCCTTTTCTGGAGGACAGGTTCACTGCTAAAACTCTAAAATGATCACGAATCATCAATTTTCCTCCGCAGTTGCAGCCGTCTTCACTTCTTCCATTTCAAGACAGTTGTGGGGACAGAAATCAACACAGCGTCCACAATGGATGCAGACATAAACCGCCCCGCTGTGATCTTGAGAAACAGCACCAATGGGGCAGGCGGTAACGCACTCGCCACAGTCGATGCAGAGTTTTTTCTTTACAATTACCCCTCCGCCTTTGCGTTGAGAAAAGGCGCCAGTAGGGCAGGCAGTGGCACAGGGTGCAGGATTACAGGCAAGGCAGTAAATTGCCTGGAATCCTGTAGTGAGCCCTCCGGAGGACTTGATGCGAATTCCGGCTGTGTCCCAGGATATCTGTTTGTGAACCAGCCTTGCGCATGTCAGGGAACAGGAATGACATCCGATACAACGATCAATCCTGGGTGCGGTTAATTTTTTCATAATGAGTTCTGTATTTCCTGGTTTGACTGTCGGGAATAACCAACACAGTTCAATAGAGTTAGTACCGGAGACGAAAAATCTCGGGGAACAGTTTAGGCGATTATCGACCCTCCTTGTTAGGATAGGTTGTATAATTGTAAACCCTGAATACAGGCATGTTTGAAAAAATCATTTGCCTTCCTTCAGGGCAGTCACTGTCGGTACATTCTTTTGTCTCTTAAGATAATGATATTACAAATCATAATTGGTGTGTGTGGAGGAGCCAGGCTGCTTCATCGTCAAACGTTTCCGGATCCCGATAAACGAAAAAGAAAAGCAAACGATTTTCTTCGAACTTAGTAAGAAATTATCTTATATAATAGAGAAACACAATGAAATATAAGTTGCAAGGAACGAATTTCAAGAAACAGAGAAAGGGATCACTATATAAATTATAGTTTACTTCCTGGGAGCTTTTACTTTTCAGGAATACTCTTTTGGTGTGTCAGGCTGAATGCCAGATCTCTCGGCAGCACGAACTAATCCGGCCAGCGAATCGACATCCACCTTTCGCATAGGGCGTGCCCTGTGCATTCTATCTGTTTTTTGAGGCTGCATCATCAAACGACCACCGACTCAGGATTCATGAAAAACCGGTAGTTCTGTGTTGTTCGCAGCCTCAGTTATTATGTCCGGTGTTGAGGTGATTGTCGAGAAGAGAAAACTCTCAAGTTCTTGGCATTTCGTAAAGTTTTCTCTGATGAGTGCGTGTCGTGCGGGGTCATTGTTACCATAATACTCAATGATATAATCAAGGCGCTGCTCAAGAGAGACTATCTCATCATGGAGTACCCGCTTGTCGGCATAGTAGACGATTTCCTTGGCAAGAAAATGCCCTTTTGTATAGCGGTCCGGTGAGAATTCAGTGAGCATCACATGCTCACGAACGACTTCCGCCACTTCGGCATAGCCGTGTTGCTGGCAGATGTCTCTGCCTTTTTTGGCGTGGTCACAGCGTTCTTTGAGGCATGGTGTCTTGGCAATGTCATGGAGCAAAGCTCCCGCCAGAACCAGTTCTTTTGAGGGAACTCGGGGGGATGAGCTGGAGATGGTAAGTTCAAGAAGAAGAACCTGGGACACCCGGGCCACCATTATGGAGTGTGCCCGGATGTTGTCAAGCATGTCATACTCGTCCATGAGCGAGTAGCAGGTATGTGAAGATGGAATAGACATGACATCTACTGCTATTTCCGGCTCAGCTCATGTACATATTCCACAGCTGCAATTGCTTGTTCGGGCGGAGTAAACTGGTGGATACCATGACCAAGATTGAAAATATGACCTTTTACATCCTTTGCATCGTCAAGTATGGCAGCGATACGTTTCTTGAGCTCATTCTTGGGAAGCAACAGGGAAAATGGATCCAGATTACCCTGTAGAGCTACATCACCAACCCGTTGAGCTGCATCACCAATATTGATACGCCAGTCGAGGCCGAGCACGTCTGCACCGGAGGATTCTGAGAGTTCAAGAAGGGTGGCACCATTGTTGGCAAAGTAAATGATGGGGAGTCCTGTGTCTTTGAGATCACGGATAATTTCTTTTACGTAGGGCAGGGCAAAGGTTTTAAAATCCCGGGGAGCAAGAATTCCGGCCCAGGAGTCAAATATCTGCAGTGCTTGAGCGCCTGCTTTTGCCTGGGCTTTAAGGTAGAGAGTAGTGGTGTCTGTAATCTTGCGCATCATATTATGAAAGAGATCGGGGGCTGTGTACATCATCTTTTTGGTTTCCCAGAATACCTTGGATGATCCACCCTCAATGAGATAGGTGGCACAGGTGAATGGGGCTCCTGAAAATCCGATAAGTGGAACTTTGAGCTCTTTACGCAACAGTTTAATGGTCTCCATGACGAAGCCGGTGTGTTCTTCAGGGTCGGGGATGATCAGCTTGTCGAGATCAGTCTGGCTTTTAATGGGTTCTGGAAAAACCGGACCGCGTCCCTCATGAAACTCCAGCGGAGTACCCATGGCCTCTAGAGGAATAAGGATGTCCGAAAAGAGGATGGCCGCATCCACCTTTAGTATATCAATGGGCTGCAAGGTTACTTCCACGCAGAGTTCCGGGGTTTTGCATAACTCGAGAAAAGTAACGTTGCCGCGTACCTTCTGATATTCTGGCAGATAGCGCCCGGCTTGACGCATGATCCAGATGGGGGTGTAGTCAGTTTTTTGGCCTCGGCAGGCCTTTAAAAAGGTGTCATTCATAAATTCAATAAAATGGTTCAGCGGGCAGTGGTTCTATCAGAAATTGGAGGTGCCCGGGCCATTTCTCCTTGGTTGAGTTATTTTTTTCTTGTTGTGATGGTCATTATTTACCGTTTTTTTCTGAATACTGCGTGGTATATAATTGCAGAATGGCTCCTGGGCCAGGTAGTCGCCAGTCATGGCGAAGGCTCTGGCCCGACAGCCACCACAAACATTTACATATTCACAGGATCCGCAGTTGTCCTTGTATCCCTTGAAGTCCCTCATTTCGGAAAAGAGCTTGGAGTCTTCCCACACTTCTTTAAAGGACTGCTCGTGGAGATTACCTGCTGATTTTGGAAAATAGCTGCAGGGTAAGACGTCAAGGTCCACGTCAATAAGACAGATGAGCTGGCCTGCGAGACATCCTTTGGATCCACCCGTGGAGAACTTCAGGTTCCTGCGTTTAAAGGAGCTGTTTTCTTTCTTGGCCTTCTGCCGCACTATCCGGTAATAGTGCGGGGCGCAGGTGGGGCGGGTGAGAAGTTCATCATCATTCTTCTCTATCTCGTAATGCCATTCTAGAATTTCATCATAAATGTCTATGGGAATCAGCTCTTCCATGATGTCTTCACCTCGTCCGGTGGGGACAATCATGAACATATACCAGGCTGTGGCCCCAAGGCCCTTGACCAATTTATATATTTCCGGAATTTCATCTCTGTTCCGCACAGTAAAGGATGAATTTATAAGAAAGGGGATTCCATGTTCGTTAAAGAGCCTTATGGCGTTCATGGTGCCATCAAATGCACCCTCCTGATTACGAAAATTGTCATGGGTCTCCGCCTTTGCACCGTCAAGACTCAAGGAGACCATCTTGATCCCGGCATCTTTTATCTTTTTGCAGATATCTGTGGTGACCAGAGTGCCGTTGGTTGCAAGGCACATCCGTAATCCTTTAGAATCTCCATAACTGGCAATGTCAAAGACATCTTCACGTAACAGCGGTTCGCCACCTGAGAGGACTATTACAGGAGAGGCGTATGAAGCAATATCGTTGAGGACCCGTTTGGCTTCATCAAAAGAAAAATCCGGGTGGCCCTTTATGGCAAGTTCTGATGAGGACCTGCAGTGGACACATTTTAAATTGCAGCGCCTAGTGATTTCCCAGGCAATCCATTTTGGTTCAAAATCCATTGGGTAAGGTTCTCCGTACAAGAAAAATGGGAAATAATACCGGCTACTATATTGTGTTTTTTTACAAGATGAAAGGCAAAAAGACGCCATGCCACCACTTGACAAGGAAAATAGGGCTACTTATTGTTGATGGCGTCACAGGGAGGAAGGAAATTTCATTTGCTTTGAAAAGCAGTCGGCTGTTTTCAGCCGGATTTTTGCTTATGTTTATATACGGAGGAACTGAGTGAGCGAGAAAAAAAACCAGGAAGAGATTCTGGAAAACATTGATGCGACCGATGAGGAGATTTCTGAAGTTGAGGAAACTGCACCAGAGGATAGCCTTGAAAAACAGCTGGCCGATGCACAGGCTGATGCGGCCGAACAGAAAGATCAGGTGCTGCGTATAGCCGCTGAGTTTGAAAATTACAAAAAACGAATGATGCGAGAGAAGAGTACGGCCATGAAATATGCCGGTGAACCCATCTTTCGTGAAATTCTGGCCACAGTGGATAATCTGGAACGTGCCATTGCCCAAGGGGAGGCAGAAGGTGTTGATCCGGAGCAGGGACTGAAGGCTCTTCTTGAAGGTGTGAAACTGACGCTGAAAAGTCTCGTTACGGCACTCAAAAAATTTGAGGTGACACCCATTGAGAGTGTCGGTGAACCGTTTGATCCTGCAAATCATGAAGCCTTGACCATGGAGCCGAGCGAGACGGTTCCCGCCAATCATGTTATGAACGAGTTTGAAAAAGGCTATCAATATAAGGATCGTCTCCTTCGTGCTGCGAAGGTGATCGTATCTGCGGGTGAGGAAAAGTAGTTATCCTTGGAAATGGCGATGTGGAAGGGGTGCAAGAGGTGGCTTTTGACGCTACTCGGGCAGGTGAAAATTATTTTTTGTGGAAAATAGAAGAATAATGGCTGATGCTCAAATCAGTGACTTGACAAAAGCAGGATGATGAGCACTGTAGCAAGTGTTATTACGAGTAAAAAATAATTTTTTGCATATTAAAAAAACAGGGAAAGTAAAGATGTCGCCTGATTGAAATGTCGGCGATCTCAAGATTCGATATAAGGAGAGAATGTCATGGGAAAGATAATAGGAATTGACTTAGGAACTACAAATTCATGTGTGGCTGTGATGGAAGGTGGTGATCCCACTGTTATTGCGAATGTGGAAGGTAATCGTACCACTCCATCCATCGTGGCCTTTGCAGACAACGACGAGCGACTGGTTGGACAGGTTGCCAAACGTCAGGCAGTGACCAATCCGGAGCGTACACTGTATGCTATTAAACGACTGATTGGCCGTAATTTTAAAGATGCTGAGGTTCAGAAGTCGATAGAGATCAGCCCTTTTAAGATTATTGAGGGAAAAGGAGGGAGTGCAGCTATTGAGGTGGAAGGTAAGAATTACACCCCGGCTGAGGTTTCCGCCATGATCCTTGGCAAGATGAAACAGACTGCTGAAGAGTATCTCGGTGAGGAAGTGACGGATGCAGTTGTTACCGTCCCTGCCTACTTCAATGATGCTCAACGTCAGGCTACCAAAGATGCGGGCAAGATTGCAGGATTGAATGTACAGCGCATTATTAACGAGCCGACTGCTGCGTCTCTGGCCTACGGACTTGACAAGAAAGGTGAAGAAAAGATTGCCGTATTTGATCTTGGTGGCGGAACATTTGATGTGTCCATTCTTGAAATCGGCGATGGTGTCTTTGAGGTGAAATCCACTAACGGTGATACTTTCCTCGGTGGTGAAGACTTCGATATGCGGATTGTGAACTGGCTGGCCGATGAGTTCAAGCGGGAACAGGGAATAGACCTGCGCAGTGACAAGATGGCTCTGCAACGTCTCAAGGAAGAGGGTGAAAAGGCTAAAATGGAACTTTCCACTACTAATGAGACTGAGATTAACCTGCCATTTATCACCGCAGACGCATCTGGTCCCAAACATCTGAACATCAAATTGAGTCGTGCCAAGTATGAGGCTTTGGTTGAAGATTTGGTTGAACGTACCGTGGGGCCTTGTGAGACTGCTTTAAAAGATGCTGGGCTTTCCGCCGCTGACATTGATGAAGTAATCCTTGTTGGTGGTATGAGTCGTATGCCCAAGGTTCAGGAAAAAGTAAAAGAGATTTTTGGAAAAGAACCTCACAAGGGTGTGAATCCTGATGAAGTTGTGGCCATTGGCGCAGCTATTCAGGGTGGGGTTTTACAGGGCGATGTAAAAGATGTGCTGCTCCTTGACGTTACTCCGTTGTCTCTTGGTATTGAAACACTTGGTGGGGTAACCACAAAATTGATTGAAAAGAACACCACGGTTCCAACGAAAAAGAGTCAGGTGTTCTCAACGGCTGCAGACAACCAACCGGCAGTTTCTATCCACGTCCTTCAGGGTGAACGTGAGATGGCCCAGGATAACAAAACCATTGGTCGGTTTGAGTTGACAGATATTCCACCTTCACCTCGCGGTGTGCCGCAGATTGAAGTCTCTTTTGACCTCGATGCCAACGGTATCTTGAATGTATCGGCTAAGGATCTTGGGACAAACAAGGAGCAATCCATCCGCATCACTGCCTCTTCCGGACTGTCTGAGGAAGAAATAGAGAAGATGAAACGTGATGCTGAAGAACATGCTGAAGAGGATAAAAAGCGTAAAGAGCTTGTGGATGCTCGTAACAACGCAGATGGCTTGATACATGCTTCTGAAAAATCACTGAAAGATCTTGGTGACAAGGTTGATGCTGAGACCAAGGCCAATGTAGAAAAAGAGATTGAAAATGTGAAGAAGGTGGCTGAGGGCGACGATACTGATGCAATTAACACTGCCATCGAAGAGCTTACCAAAGCATCTCACAAGTTGGCGGAGCTTATGTATGCCCAGGCGTCTCAGGAAAATCCTGATGCGGCTGCAGGAGCGGCTGGTGCTGATGCTGGAGCGACACAGCAGGATGATGATGTTGTTGATGCAGACTTTGAAGAAGTCAAAGATGAGAAGAAGTAATCTCAATAGTATGTAGTCTTGTTGTAGCAGTAGAGCAGAGAAAAGGGGGATCCGATGTATTTCGGGTGCCCCCTTTTTTTTTCGTTTTTTTTTATTATCTGGAGTACTATGCACCAGCTTTTTAATCTAAACCCTGAATACGTGAGCGTTCGATTTTGTCAAACATAGCTGGTCGTGGACTTTATGTCTGTCGTTCTGTGTTACAGAAAACAATCACGAAGCCGTCACGGATTCATGTAAACTGTTAATTATTGAAAACAGAGCAATATATTATGAAAATCCTATCAGGCATTCAGCCCTCTGGGCAGTTGCATATCGGTAATTATTTCGGAATGATGAAGACCATGATTTCCAATATGGAGAAATCAGACCTCTACGTTTTTATCGTTGACCTCCACGCTCTCACTTCTGTTCACGACAGGGATAAACTTGCCACCGGAACTCTTGAGGCAGCTGCTGATTTTCTGGCACTTGGTCTTGATCCTGATAAATGCACCTTCTGGGTGCAGTCCGACGTGCCGGAGGTCTGTGAGCTGGCCTGGATACTTTCAACACTGACTCCAATGGGACTGATGGAACGTTGTCATTCCTATAAAGAGAAGGTTGCCAAAGGCATTGATGCAAGTCACGGACTTTTTTCCTATCCGGTACTTATGGCAGCTGACATCCTCCTTTATCAGGCAGACCGGGTGCCTGTGGGGAAAGATCAGAAACAGCATCTTGAGGTTGCACGCGATATTGCACAGAAGTTCAACAATAACTTTGGAGAGACTTTTGTGGTACCGGAACCGGCTATCAGCGAGAAAACAGCTACGGTTCCCGGTCTTGATGGTCAGAAGATGTCCAAGTCCTATGGTAATACCATCCCCATTTTTCTTGAAGGCAAGCCACTAAAGAAAAAAGTGATGGCCATTGCCACAGATGCAACACCTGTGGAAGACCCGAAGGATCCTGAGCATTGCAATCTCTTTGCAATGTTTAAGCTCTTTGCAGATGCTCAAAGAGTGCAGGAGGTTCGTGAACTCTATGTAAATGGGGGGGCTGCTTATGGATATATCAAACTTGAACTCCTGGATCTGATTAGTGACTACTATGCTGGTGCGCGCCAGAAAAAGGCCGAATACCTCTCAGATCCGGATATGTTGAGGGGTATTTTGAGAAAAGGTGCTGACCGGGCCCGTGAGAAAGCCACGGTCACCCTTGATCTTGTGCGGGACCGGGTGGGCTTGAAGTACTGATTTTATTCGCGGGGTATGCGTATTAGGGAGTGTCTTGTTCTGTGCACAGGGAGCTGAATTGAATACTATAGGAACTGTGGTCAGGTTGTTGTTGCTGTACTCTGTTTTTGTCCTTCTGCCATCATCTGTGTTGGCAGGAGAACAGCCCATGAACCCCTTTTTGCTGGTTGAAGATCCCTGGCCGCCTTACACTTTTGGGGAGAGTGGTTCAGTCGTGGAAAAGGGGCTCATGGTTGAGGTCCTGGCTGAACTATCTCGACGGGTTGATCTGACTTTTCGACTGGAGTTGTATCCCTGGAAACGTTGCATATATATGGTGCAGAATCAGAAGGCTGATGCTTTAATGCTTACTGTGAAAACGGCTGAGCGCGAGAAGTTTGCATACTTTACGAAACCCTTTTTTGTTAATAAAATACAGTTTTATTATAAGAAGGGCGGCTCTTTTTCCTGGAATGAATTTACAGATTTAAAGGGGCTGGTCATCGGGGTTGTGGATGGTTCAAAGTATTCCCAGGCTTTTCAGGATGCTATTGTGCGTCACGACCTTACGGTAGAAGTGGTGCATTCCATTGAAATCAACCTTCAGAAATTAAAGACCGGTCGTATAGATATCAGCCCTGTACTTGATGTGGTCGCAGCAGAAACAATTGCTGCCAATGCGGAATTTGGAGGTGAGTTTTCTGTGGCGGAAAAACCTCTGAGGATTGCTCCCCTGCAGATGGCCATTGGCCGTTCGTCTCCTCTGATGGATTACAAAGATGATATAAATGGTGCCATTGATGAGATGAAAAAGGATGGTACCTTGGGGGCTATGTATCTGAAATACATCCGTCCTGTATCCGGCATCTGATTTTGTTGCAGTGTACCCGAATCCGTGAGCGTTCTATGGTGGTGTGTCTGGTTTTTTAAACATACTTGACTACCGATGTTAAATTTGAATTTCAGTGTAAAAAAAACAGTCACTGAGCCGTCACGGGTTCAGGGTATAAAAAAAATGCCTGATCGGGGAACCCCAGTCAGGCATTTTTGAGTATTACTACAGGACGAGCTGGGTAGATCGTCAGTCTAGAAGTCGACCAGCTCCACGTCAAAGACCATGGTCGCATTGGGTGGGATGGGGCCGCGTCCTGAAGGGCCATATCCAAGGTTTGCCGGAATAATAAGGACTCGTTTCTCACCTTTTTTCATGGAGAGCAGAGCCTCGTCCCATCCCTTAATGACCCGTCCCTCACCAACAGGGAAGTCGATAGGCTGACCGCGATCCACTGAGGAATCAAACTTTGTTCCATCGAGTAATTTTCCGGTGTAATGGACTTTGACCATGGTTCCAGATGCTGGAGTGTCACCAGTTCCTTCTACAACAACAACATACTTGAGCCCTGAGTCTGTGGTGATGGCATCAGGCCACTGACCTTTAATCTGTTCCATGGATTCTTCCATGGCTGCAAGTTCTTTTTCTCTGTCATGTTCTTCCTGGTTGGACAGTAGCTCGTCAAATGCAGCCTGGTCGCTCTTGAATGCTTTTGCATCATCGCCTATACGGAGAATTTCAACTTTCTTGAGTTCGTCTCCTTTGGCAATGGCGTTTACCACATCCTGGCCTGAGACAACATGGCCGAAAACAGTATGTTTGCCGTCAAGATGGGGCGTCGCAACATGGGTGATGAAAAACTGACTGCCATTTGTTCCGGGCCCTGCATTTGCCATGGAGAGAGTGCCGGGACCACTGTGCCGCAGGGTGGGGTCAATTTCATCAGGGAAGGTGTATCCGGGGCCTCCCGTTCCTGTTCCCAGGGGGCAACCACCCTGAATCATGAAGTCGTCAATGACGCGGTGAAAGGTGAGCCCATCATAAAAGGGAGTGCCTTCGGTTCCGGCTCCACCGCCCAGTTGTTTAGTGCCTTCTGCAAGACCAACAAAGTTGGCCACGGTAATCGGGGTTTTCTGATATTCAAGTTCACAGATGATGTCGCCTTTATCAGTGATAAATTTGGCGTACAGGCCATCTGCCAGTTTGCTTTCTGCCATTACAGTGTCTCCAAATGAAATAAGTAAAAGAAAAAATGATACGATCAATGAAATGCTTATTTTATGCATGATTGTTCCTTCTGGAAAGGGGGAGCTATTAAAAAGATTCAATGGTTTTTATCAATAGCGATATAAAAACTCTTCACCTGCTTCGTCGCAGCATTTTGATTTAATTGTAACGTACCCTGGTAGGCCGAAATCAAACAAAAATGCACGCCTCGCATCTGAAGTCCTTCGGGGCTTGCACCTTCCTGCAATCCCATCCTGTTGTTGACCTTTTTGCGAGTTTATCATTATTACTCAATCAGCAGGAAGAAAAAAAGGGAAAACAGGAATAAAAGGGAGAATAAATCCGGTTTTGTCATAACATGTATGGATTCCTGTTGACTCATTTCCTTATCTTGAGTCTAATAATACGATTTTGTCTGTACTGTTTACTTGTGTGGAAAGCTTGTTCATTTAAATTGTTTGCAGGAAGGGTTGTTTTCTGGTCAGGATATCGGTTGCACGCTCTTTCTTCATGGTTTCCGGTCAATATTCGTTACGCCGATATCTCAGTGAGATAAGCAGGAAACAATCGCTTTCACTGTTTTCACTGAGAAAAATATCTTCAGTGTCCTGCTGCTGTGGGTAAATCCCAGGGATCCCGGGTAAGCACAGAGTTTTATCAACTTTGCAGGCGTAATGATGGCTCCCTTAAGGAAGGGTGGTGGATGGTTTGTTTTGTGTACAAAAAAAATGATACTGAAAAAATAAAGCTCTGCTGCGGAGCTGTTTACTCAAGAAGCAAAAGATAAGGGAAATATATGAAAGCATTGATTGCCCTGGAAGATGGTACCCTGTTTGAAGGGCGTTCCTTCACCGGATCTGGCGAGGCCATTGGTGAGATCGTTTTTAATACCTCCATGAGTGGTTATCAGGAGATCCTGACTGACCCCTCCTATACTGGTCAGATTGTAACTATGACCTATCCTCTTATTGGGAATTATGGTGTCAACAGCGCCGATATGGAATCCGCATCCGTACATCCCAAGACATTTCTCATCAAAGAGTACAATGGCTTTCCGTCTAATTACAGATCCGAACAGACCCTTGCAGAGTTTTTGAAGGATTATGGCGTACTAGGTGTGGAGGGCTTTGATACCCGTGCTCTGGTTCGTCATATTCGTACCAAAGGGGCAATGAAGGGTGTCGTTTCCACCGAAGATCTTGAACCGGAGTCCCTGGTTTCCCGCGCCCGTGCCTGGACAGGGATTGTTGGTCAGGACATGGTGAGTAAAGTGACGTGTAAAGAACCGTATGGCTGGGCGGATAACAGTGTGGTGCCTGGAACAGATTTCAAGACATCCCAGACTGGCATGGACAATCCATTGAGAATAGTGGCCTTTGATTTTGGCCTGAAATTTAATCAGTCCAGGATATTCACGGAAAAAGGTTGTCAGGTTCAGGTGGTTCCTGCTTCAACTGATGCAGAAACGGTACTTGCCATGAATCCAGATGGTATCTTTCTCTCCAATGGCCCTGGGGATCCTGAAGGGGTGCCGGGGGTGGTTGAGACCATTCGGGCACTCTTGGGAAAGAGGCCCATGTTTGGTATCTGTCTTGGACATCAGATCCTTGCCCTTGCTTATGGCGGAAAGACCTTTAAACTGAAGTTCGGTCACCGTGGTGGTAATCAGCCGGTAAAGGACCTTAGCACTGGGAAGGTCGAAATTACCTCTCAGAATCATGGGTTCTGTGTGGATATGGACAGTCTGAGCAAAGATGATGTTGAGCTCACCCATATAAATTTAAATGATGGCTCCGTTGAAGGAATGCGTCATAAAAAATATACCGCATTTTCGGTGCAGTACCATCCTGAGCATGCACCGGGACCCCACGATGCAATGTATCTTTTTGACAGATTTATTGAAATGATGCGTAAATAAGCTGTAACAGAAATCAACGTATAAAATATTCTCATGCCAAAACGAACAGACATAAAAAAGATTCTCATCATAGGTTCCGGTCCCATTATCATCAGTCAGGCCTGTGAGTTTGATTACTCAGGTGCCCAGGCAGTGAAGGCTCTAAAGGAAGAGGGCTACGAGGTTGTACTCATCAACTCGAACCCGGCAACCATCATGACGGATCCGGAGCTTGCTGATTTTACCTATATAGAACCAATTACCCCCGAAATGGTGATCAAGGTAATAGAGAAGGAGCGTCCGGATGCACTGCTTCCTACCCTGGGTGGACAGACTGCCCTGAATACTGCTATTAAGGTTGCTGAGACGGGTGCCCTTGAAAAGTATAACGTTGAGATGCTTGCGGCCAAAATTGATGTCATCAAAAAGGCTGAAGGTAGAGAAGAGTTCAAAGAGGCCATGGAAAGTATCGGTCTTAATGTCCCGAAATCGTTTATCGTACACACCCTTGAAGATGCGATGAAGGCCGGGGATGATATTGGCTTTCCTATCATTGTACGCCCCAGTTTTACTCTTGGTGGTACTGGTGGAGGAGTTGCGTATAATCGGCAGGAGCTGGAAGAACTATCTACCTCGGGCCTCGATCTTTCCATGACCACTGAAATCATGCTTGAACGGAGTCTTCTGGGGTGGAAGGAGTACGAGCTTGAGCTGATGCGTGATTCCAAGGACAACGTGGTCATTATCTGTTCCATCGAAAATATTGATGCCATGGGGGTTCATACTGGCGACTCCATCACCGTTGCTCCTGCTCAGACTCTGACTGATCGTGAGTATCAGAATATGCGGGATGCCTCCATAGCCATCATTCGTGAGATCGGTGTTGAGACTGGTGGGTCAAATGTACAGTTTGCAGTGAATCCTGCCGACGGCGAGCTGATGGTCATTGAGATGAATCCCCGTGTTTCCAGAAGTTCTGCCCTTGCATCAAAGGCAACAGGGTTCCCCATTGCAAAAATTGCGGCAAAACTTGCGGTTGGTTATACCCTTGATGAGATTAAAAATGATATAACCCGTGAGACTTACGCCTCCTTTGAACCTACAATCGATTACTGTGTTGTGAAGATTCCACGGTGGACCTTTGAAAAATTCCCAGAAGCCGAAGATGTGCTTTCCACTGCCATGAAGTCAGTTGGAGAAACTATGGCCATGGGAAGAACCTTTAAAGAGGCATTTCAAAAGGGAATGAGATCCCTTGAAACTGGAAGATTTGGTTTTGGTGGAGACGGTAAGGAGGATCTCGGGTCCCTCGAGCGGGAAGATCTTGAAGCCGGGTTGCGCAAACCCAACTCCAAACGAGTTGGATTTATCCATGAGGCACTCAAACGAGGCTTCTCGATAGAGGAGCTCTTTGAACTGACCTTCATTGACCCATGGTTTCTGCATAACTTTCAGCAGATTGTTGCCAGGGAAAAAGAAATCCGTGATAACGGCTTTCAGGGGTTAGATAAAGATTTTCTCCAGGGGTGCAAAGAGTATGGTTTTTCAGACCATCAACTTGCCCATCTTACCGGCACTTCCCCAAGGGATGTGCGAGAGCTCAGAAAGAAGCTGGGTGTTGAGCCTGTGTATAAACTGGTGGATACCTGTGCCGCTGAGTTTGAGTCTTATACTCCTTACTACTACTCTACTTATGAACAGGAGAATGAGGCATCAGCTTCCGGTAATACAAAGATCATGATTCTCGGTGGGGGACCAAACCGCATCGGCCAGGGAATAGAATTTGATTACTGCTGTGTTCACGCCTCCTTTGCTCTGGCTGAAATAGGAGTGGAATCCATCATGGTTAATTCCAATCCTGAGACTGTCTCCACTGATTATGACACTTCGGATAAACTCTATTTTGAGCCACTGACTTTTGAGGATGTGCTGAATATTATTGATCTTGAGAAACCGGATGGCGTTATCGTACAGTTTGGCGGGCAGACCCCGTTGAATCTGGCTGTGGCTCTTGAAGAGGAAGGGGTCAGCATCATCGGTACTCCCCCGGATTCCATTGATCGAGCTGAGGATAGAAAACGTTTTCAGCAGTTTCTTCAGAAACTGGGGTTGCGACAACCCGATAACGATACAGTCCACACCCTGGAAGAGGCAATTCAGGTTGCAAACACCATAGGATATCCTGTTGTGGTTCGCCCCTCTTATGTTCTTGGCGGCCGGGACATGCGAATTGTCTACAACGATAAAGAAATACGGGATTTTATGACCATTCCCGGGATTGCCGGTGCAGATCACCCTGTGCTCATTGATAAGTTCCTGAAAGATGCCATTGAGGTGGATGTTGATGCTCTCTGTGATGGAAAGGATACTATTATCGGTGGTATCATGCAGCACATTGAGGAGGCTGGGATTCACTCCGGTGATTCTGCCTGTGTACTCCCTCCCCACACCCTTTCCGCTGACATGAAAGCTGAGATTAAAGCGGCCAGCTGCGCAATGGCCATCGAGCTTGGGGTTATTGGCCTTATGAATGTTCAGTATGCCGTCAAGGGTGATGATTTGTATATTCTTGAGGTGAATCCGAGGGCATCGCGGACAGTGCCCTTTGTTTCCAAGGCAACAGGGGTTCCTCTTGCCAAGATGGCCACCAAGATAATGATGGGTAAGACACTTAAGGAGCTTGGGCTTACCAAAGAGGTGGAGATTGATCACTGGGCAGTGAAAGAGGCCGTTTTTCCATTTGATCGTTTTGATAATGTGGATACTTTACTCGGTCCTGAAATGAAATCCACAGGTGAGGTTATGGGTATTGATGATGATCTTGGACTTGCTCTGGCTAAGGGGCAGCTGGCGGCAGGTTCCACTCTGCCAGTTTCCGGGACAGTTTTTATCAGTGTCCGTGATAGTGACAAAAATACCATCCTGGATCCTGCCAGGACGCTTGTCGAGATGGATTTTGATATTATTGCCACCCGTGGTACTGCAGAGTTTCTTGCAAAACATGAGATCCCCTGTGAAGCTGTGAATAAGATTTCTCAGGGAAGACCGCATATCCTGGATAAAATGCAGGATCAGCAGGTGGCCTGGGTGGTGAATACTTCCATGGGAAAACGCACCACTGAAGATTCGTATACCATTCGGCGTGCTGCACTTGAGCTTCATGTCCCCTATACCACCACAGCCACCGGTGCTGTTGCCGTGGTTATGGCCATGAAGGCCATGCGAGAAAAAGAGATGGGAGTACAGCCTGTGCAGTATTTTACCAGAAATCTAAATCTGTGAGTGTTTGCTTTAAGGACGAAGAGTATTTTTTTACATACCTGATCTTGAATTTTGTATTGATATCTCAAAATGTTATTAAAAAGGTCAATCGCGGCGTTGTCACGGATTCAGTGGAAATATAAAAGCTGCTGTATAAAAGAATTAATGTGGGAAAACTTTTTTATTTGTGATATTTGAATAAAAAGTGATGTTGACCCTCGACAGAGTGCATGAGCACCCTTAATATAAAATATTGTTATTAGGAAAATATAACGCAAGTAGTGCGTTACCTTTGTTTAATACGGAGTTGCGGAGGACTCTTTGAATACTTTTTATAAAAATCTATCCATGTGGCTGGTGATTGGTCTCAGCATGATCCTGCTTTTTAATATGTTCAACAAGCCTCAGGGGCAGATGACTTCACTGACCTACAGCCAGTTTGTGGCGGCTGTTGAGGGGCAGGATATTACCCAGGTACAGATTTCGGGTGACACTGTCTCGGGGGTCATGCGGGATGGAAAGCCTTTTCGGGCGGTTTATCCGGCAAATGATACAGAAATGATTACCATACTGCGGAACAGCGGTGTTGATATTTCGGTCAAAGAAGTGGCGAAGGAATCCTGGCTGATGACCATCTTTGTGTCATGGTTTCCCATGCTGCTGCTTATTGGTGTATGGGTGTTTTTCATGCGTCAGATGCAGATGGGTGGCGGAAAGGGTGGCGCCTTGTCATTCGGGAAGACCCGTGCCAAGTTGATGGAACAGGGTGAGAACAAGGTAACATTTGAAGATGTTGCCGGAATTGACGAGTCCAAGGAAGAGCTTGAGGAGATAATCGATTTTTTGAAAGATCCTCAGAAGTTTACAAAGCTTGGGGGTCGTATTCCAAAAGGGGTGCTGCTTGCCGGTGCGCCGGGAACAGGAAAGACTCTGCTGGCTAAGGCCATTGCCGGTGAAGCGGATGTGCCGTTTTTCACCATCTCTGGCTCGGATTTTGTGGAAATGTTTGTTGGCGTCGGTGCTTCACGAGTACGTGATCTCTTTATCCAGGGGAAGAAAAATGCGCCCTGTATTATCTTTATCGATGAAATTGATGCCGTTGGACGGCATCGTGGTGCTGGGCTTGGTGGTGGTCATGACGAACGGGAACAGACCCTGAATCAGCTCCTTGTCGAGATGGATGGCTTTGAGGCAAATGAGGGTGTTATAATCGTTGCTGCCACGAACAGACCTGATGTACTTGATCCTGCACTGCTTCGTCCCGGTCGTTTTGATCGCCAGGTGATTGTACCAGTTCCTGATGTACTTGGACGTCAGAAGATTCTGGAGATTTATGCCAGAAAGACCAAGATGCGTGATGATGTGGATATGGCTATCGTCGCCCGAGGAACTCCAGGGTTTTCCGGTGCTGACCTTGAGAACCTGGTCAATGAAGCTGCACTCATGGCTGCTCGTGAGGGTGCGGATAAGATTGATAAAGACATGATAGACCGGGCTAAGGACAAGATAATGATGGGTGCTGAGCGCAGATCTATGATTATCACGGATAAGGAAAAGGAGGTTACAGCCTACCATGAAGCTGGCCATGCCGTTGTTGCAAGACTTCTTCCAGATACGGATCCCATCCACAAGGTGTCCATAATTCCACGTGGCAGAGCTCTTGGAGTGACCATGCAGTTGCCCACCGACGAACGCTACACTCACTCAAAGCAGTTTCTGGAACATACACTCTGTATCCTTTTTGGTGGCCGTGTTGCAGAAAAACTTATATTTAACGAGATCACTACTGGTGCCGGTAATGACATAGAACGTGCCTCAGAAATGGCGCGGAAAATGGTTTGTGAGTGGGGGATGAGCGATGAGCTGGGCCCCTTGGCTTTTGGTAAGAAGGAAGAGCAGATTTTCCTTGGTCGCGAGATTGCTCAACACCGTGACTTCAGCGAAGAAACCGCCAGGAAAATAGATCAGGAAGTCTCTAAGATTGTTAGGGCTGCCAATGAGACAGTCATTGAAATGCTTACCGAAAATATGGATATTTTGAAACGGGTGGCAGAAGAGTTGCTTGAACAGGAGACCATTGTTCTGGATGATATTGAAGATATTCTCGATGAACTGCGGCCCGGTAAGTATAAACGTACAGAAAAGGACCAGAAAACAAAGACAAAATGCTCTGGTGCAGCTGGTGACAAGAAGACTGACGAAACGGTTTCTGATGATGGCGAAGGTAAAAAAGATCCTGCGGAGAGTGTTTCTGAAACCGGAGAAGAAGCTACTGCAACTGAGGGAGATACTGTTTTGCAGGAAGAAAAGAAAAAGGACTGAAAATGGCTTTGCCAAAGATAATGGGTATCTTAAATGTGACACCAGACTCATTTTCTGATGGTGGCCAATTTGATTCTGCGGCCGCTGCCTGTTCTCAGGCAGCGGCCCTTGTTGCTTCAGGGGCAGAGATCATAGATGTTGGTGGAGAATCAACCCGTCCTTTTGCTGAACCTGTGACAGAGCAGGAAGAACTGCAACGTGTTATTCCAGCCATTCATGCCATACGTAGCAGTTATTCTGTGCCAATCTCCATTGATACCACAAAAGCTGAAGTTGCCCGTCAGGCACTTCTGGCCGGTGCTGATATGATAAATGATATTTCAGCACTGCAAAAAGACCCTGGTATGCTTGCATTGGTTCAGAAAACTTCAGTACCGGTGATTATCATGCATATGCAGGGAACACCCGGTGATATGCAACTGCAGCCTCAGTATGGAAATGTGGTTACAGATATCCTGAATTTCTTTAAAAAACGTCTGGCATGGCTTGCGGATAACGGGGTTGATGTCAGGAGAATAATCCTTGATCCTGGTATTGGTTTTGGTAAGACTCTGCAACACAATTTATCCCTCCTGAAACATCTTTCAGAGTTTAAAATCCTTGGCTGCCCTCTGCTACTTGGGCATTCCCGCAAACGTTTTATTGGTGATATAACCGGGCTTGAGGTGATGGATCGTGACTTGCCCACCGCAGTTGTTGCAGCACTTACATCATCTGCTGTGGATATTGTCCGTGTCCACAATGTGGCTGCCATCAAGTCTGCTCTTCAGATGGTATCAGCCATGGAGCAGGCTGTCTGAAAAACAATTTCTGCGGTATTATCCTGGTTTCGAGTACTGATTCATAACGATATATTTTCCGTGATGCATTACCTCTTTAAGGACCAACTTGGTATTCGGAAATGGTTGCTTGTACATCCTCTGAATTCCTCCACCACCCAATACCCAATATGGATGAGCCCTGTGCTGTCTCACCGCTACGGTCTTTTTGTAATGCTTTTTTAAGGCCGGTAATTATAGGTGATGCATGAGGGGAGGTTTCCCTGCGGTACGTCCACAAAACCGATCTGATACGCTCAGGAGATGAAAACATGCTGATGATTATTGCGCCTTCCAAGACCCAGGAGCTTACGGCAACTCTACCGGTTTCTGTAAGTCAACCTGCACTGCTTAATGATACTGTGCTTCTTATTCAAGAATTGCGGAAGATGTCTCCTCCAGAGCTTGGCAGTTTGATGAAGATGAGTGGGCGTCTTGCAGATGAGACCGCACTGCGTATTGGTTCCTTTACATTGCCATTTACCAAAGAAAATTCAGCCTGTGCCATCTCCGTTTTCCAGGGGGATGTCTATTCACGGATCAAAGTGGATCGCTATGGTGAAGATGATCTCTTATATATGCAGGATCATCTCCGTATCCTCTCTGGCCTTTATGGGGTGTTGCGGCCACTGGATCTGATGCAGAGATATCGTTTGGAGATGGGCTGCCGTCTGCCAAATACAAGGGGGAAAAACCTCTATGATTTCTGGGGGAATAAGGTGACGGAGGAACTAAACAATACCCTCTCTAAGCAAGAGGATGCCGTGGTCGTCAACTTGGCTTCAGCGGAATACAGCAGAGTGTTAAAAAAGAAAACACTTCATGGCAGCATGCTGGATGTTGATTTTAAGGAGCGCAAAGGTGATGGCTACCGTACAGTTGCCATCCATGCGAAACGGGCCCGTGGAATGATGGTAGATTTTGCAGTGAGAAGCAGGGTGGTGAACGTGCTGCAACTGAAAGAATTCCAGGATGAATCGTATCGGTTCAGACCAGATCTCTCAAAAGAAGACAGATATTGTTTCACCAGAGAATAGGATTGTTTTTCTGTGTGAACCCTGCTTCACCAGCGAACGTCCCGAAGAGGTCAAGTAGATTTATTCAGATTGTCCTCAAAAAGTCACAACCAACTGTTATTGTAGAGTAAAGACTTTAAAAAGGTAGTGCACTATGCAAGCATACAGAGCAATACTCAACAAAAGGCTTGCACATGATACGTTACAAAAGTAACCGACAACTCAGCCTGGAGGGTTTTCATCTTCCATTTGGCGGCAAACTCAATCCAGAAAATAG
>Ga0256840_1000440_pt1 | contig 43059 bp, 37 predicted proteins | sample 355202metaG_FD_185969 | JGI IMG/M metagenome (GOLD analysis project Ga0256840, IMG submission 185969) | Hydrothermal vent microbial communities from Mid Atlantic Ridge, Atlantic Ocean - 355-202 | ecosystem: Environmental > Aquatic > Marine > Hydrothermal vents | place: Atlantic Ocean: Mid...
GGCTTGATACTATTAACCATATTGAACGATCTAAATTTACAAAGCTTTGATAAATTATTTTTTATAATAGAGTATTTGCCAATAATTTTGATAGTAGTTTTATTAATAATTCCTTTTATTATTGCTTTTTATAACGTGTTATCTAAAAAAGACTTAGTACTCAAATTTTCATTATTTAAGAATGATAAAAAATACGTAAAGTCTCATTTTCCCTCTGGAGGGTCGGGTTCTTCTGGGAGTAGTAGATCATCTGGTGGGAGTTTTTCTGGCGGTGGTGGAAGTTCAGGCGGTGGTGGCTCAAGTGGTAGTTGGTAGTTTCTTGCTCATACCATTATTTATTTATTTTTTTTATTTCATTGCATTTTATTTCTAAGCCGCTGTCCAACCTCCATCAATTGAAATATGCGTACCTGTAATATTTTGTGCGTGGTCAGAACATAAAAATAAAGCAGTACCTGCAATTTCTTCTACGCTAACGAACTTTTTTGTCCATTGTGCGGCTAATAAAACATCAAGTTTGACTTCTTCTTCGCTGATACCTCGAGCTTTGGCGGTATCTGGAATTTGTTTTTCTACCAATGGTGTTAATACATAGCCGGGGCAAATTGCATTGCTGGTGATATTGTCTTGGGCAACTTCTAGTGCGACCGTTTTATTAAAACCGAGCAAACCATGTTTGGCCGTGACATAAGCTGATTTATACGGTGATGCGACAAGCCCATGAGCGGATGCAATATTTATAATCCGGCCCCAGCCTTGTTTTTTCATGTAAGGGATTACTGCGCGTGTCGCATGAAAAGCAGATGACATATTAATGGCAATTATCTCATTCCACTTTTCAGGAGGAAAATCCTCTACAGGTGAAATGTGTTGAATACCTGCGTTATTAACGAGGATATCAATGTTTCCAAATGCCTCGATGGCTTCTTCTACCATTGCTGATATTTCATCAGGCTTGGTCATATTAGCATTGTGATAAATACACTTAGCGCCCATATTTTCTATTTCAGAAGATAGCTTTTTAATATTATCACTTTCACCAAAACCATTGAGGACAATATTAATTCCCTGATTGGCAAATCCCTTTGCTATGCCAAAACCAATACCTGAAGTTGATCCTGTAATGATGGCTGTTTTATTTTTTAATGACATAAAAGTATCTTAGCTGAAATGATTGTTGTCTTAGTTTTTATCTATTCTTGAGAAATTGCCTGTTTTTGGCTTCTCTCAATGGCCTTTGAGCGAGCAAATTGTTGATATGTCCAGTTTTTCAGATAGGCCTTCTCTAACATATAATTGAGTGAATTCATCATACGACCATCTTGTACAAGAGCATCAGTTTCTAATACTTGATTACCTTTCTCATCAAAAAACATCAGTGCTGGCAGTCGGCTAAATGACGTTTCTTTATACCATTTTGCTGGTGTAGTGAATTTTCCATTAGGAAGCAATACGGGTGTTTTATCATCATTGATATCCATACGTACAACCTGAAAGTCCTTTAAGGTACTTCTAACATGCTGCAGCTTCATCACATCATTATGGAAGGTTTGGCATTCACTGCAGTTTACTTTTTCAAACAGTATCATTAGTGGTTCGTTAGCATCAAAATGGCTACGATCTAGAGCATAGGGCGGTTGATCAAAGAGTGTGTCAGCTTGTAAATTGGTATAGGTATTATTAGTAGCATTTACTTTTTGTTTTGAAGTAATGAAGTCCCGTAGACTTTGAGATTGATAATATTTATTTGCTACAAAATCGGTTAAATATTGAAACCGTAAGGGTGCCTGATAACCTACTTGACGTAATACACGCTTCCCAGAATTATCAAAAAATAATAAGGTCGGTGCAAAACCGACCCCTTGTTGTTTGGCAAACTGTTTGACAGGCATAGTTTCACCACTTGGTATAATCATTTCTGCATCATCAAAAATTTCAAATCCTAACGATACAAAATCCCTCTGTACTGATTTAGCAATGTCTGAATTACCTAAGCTTTCTCGAATAAATTGTTCGCAATAAGAACAGCCTTGAGTCGTGAATAGAAGCATGAGCCCTTTTTTCCCCTCGCTAGTTGCTACACTTGTTGCTTCTTCAAGGTCTAAGAAAGGGCTGTCATAAAACCATTTTGGGAAGCTATGTAGCTTGCGCTCGGATTTATGAGTAGAAGAATTAATTGTCGATATTTCTACATTAGAATTAGATGCAGCGAATGTTGAATTTATTAGGAGTATCATAAATGATAAAAAGAGTGCCTTTAAAAAATAATGTTTGATAATGTATTTTTTACTCTCACAAAATGTGGTTCTCATCCTATAAGTCTCCTAAAATGAAACGTTTATAAATCTTAGAATTATTGTAGTGTAAGTATTAACAATATTCTCTTTAACGATTCTATTATTTTAACTATAAAGGAATATTTTTATCCCATTCATTATCCTCATCGACTACTGGTCGAAAATGTTCAACGGCCATATCAACAAAGGTTCTTACCTTTGCAGATAAGTGTCTACTAGAAGGGTATAACAAAGAAATATTTTGTGGTCGTGATCGCCATTCATCTAATATGATTTTGGCTTTTCCCTGTCTTATAGCATCGCCAATAATGAATGTGGGTAGTCGTGCAATTCCCATTCCATTAACGAGCGCATCACAAATCAAATTCCCATTATTTGTGGAGAGCGCACCATTTACGGATACTTGTTGTTTTTTCCCATGTTTATCTTCAAAGCCCCAGCTTCTTACAGAATCACTATACGTATATAAGAGGCATTGGTGATTTTTTAAGTCACTGGGCTTTTTAGGTTCACCATTTCTTTTTAAATACACGGGTGATGCGCACATCACAAGATGACAAGATGCAATTTTTCTCGCAATTAATGATGAATCTTTAAGGTTAGCAATGCGCAACGCAAGGTCGTAGCCTTCTTCTATAAGATCAATCTGCCGATCATGCAATGTAATATCAACAGTTACTTTAGGGTACTTTTGTTGGTATTTAGCGAGTAATTCACCCATATGCAAAAAGCCAAAGGACATCGGTGCATTAATCTTTAAGGTACCACTGGGTTCTACAGTAAGACCTGTTACTACACATTCAGCCTCTTCAACTGATTCTAATATTTGTTTTGCTCGTTCGTAAAAAGCAATGCCAACTTCGGTGGGTGTTAAGCGTCTTGTGGTTCGGTTGAGTAAGCGTCCGCCGAGGTGAGCTTCTAATTTTGCTAACTGCTTACTGACAGTACCTTTTGAAAGGTTCAATTGGTCTGCCGCAATACTGAGTTGCCCTGCATCGACAATATGACAGTAGAGTTTCATTGCGTTTAATGTATCCATATTCCTCGTGTCTGATGTTGCTAATAGTTTCCATAAGGGAAACTATTAGTTTATTGTTTGGTTATTTATTCCATAAAATACATTATCTATACTAAGTCCATCACAAAAAACAAGCAATAGAATTGGATTTGTATGAAGAGAGAAATTGAAAAAATAATCACTGGAGAAAAAGCATCTGATGGTGATGGTGTACAGCTCACGAGGATTATCCCCTCACTAGAGTCAGATATGATCGACCCTTTTTTGTTGATGGATGCTTTTGGATCGGATAAGCCGCAGGACTATATTGGTGGCTTTCCGCCTCATCCTCATCGAGGTTTTGAAACAGTGACGTATATGCTCGCGGGTAAAATGCGTCATAAAGATAGTATGGGAAATGAAGGCATTATCGAAGCTGGCGGCGTGCAATGGATGCGTGCAGGCAAAGGCATAATTCATTCTGAAATGCCTGAACAAGAAGAAGGTTTATTATCAGGCTTTCAACTATGGGTGAATTTACCTGCCTCACATAAAATGGATGATCCTAATTATCAAGAAGTCGGAATAGATGATATTCCTGAAGAAACACGAGGAGATGCTTGTCATCTAAAAGTGATTGCTGGACGTACAAATCAAGGAACTCAAGGTGCGATTAGCAATGATTTAGTCGATCCTATTTTTTGGGATATTCACCTTAGCAGTGGTTCAACCTTTATTGATAAAACTCCCGAAGGACATAATGCCTTTATTTACGTAATTGAAGGGGAGTTAAAGATTGCAGATTCTATAAAAAGCGTTATTTCCAAACAGTTGGCTATACTTACTAACGGTAACAGTATTGAGATTAAAGCAAGATCTAAAAGTCGATTCTTATTAATTGCGGGTAAACCACTCAATGAACCTATTGCAAGAGGAGGGCCTTTTGTAATGAATACACGTGAAGAAGTCCAGCAAGCATTTAAGGATTATGAATCAGGAGATTTTGCATAATGGAATTCAGAAATACACAAGAAAGTTATGGTTCAATGAGTAAGGTTTTACACTGGTTGATGGCAATATTATTAATTAGTTTATTTGCTATTGGCTTGTATATGACAGAGCTTGATTACTACGATTCCTTGTATCACACCTTGCCGTGGTGGCATAAGAGTATAGGTTTATTGGTAATGGGATTATTGTTGCTTCGTTTTATTTGGAATAGTGCTAACCCAGTGCCACAAGCATTGGATACGCATAAAAAATGGGAAGTTTCTCTAGCTCATATCATTCAAAAATTATTTTATCTGTTGATATTGATGATTGGTATTACAGGCTATTTTATTTCAACAGCCAAAGGGAAAGGTATTGAATTTTTCACGCTATTTGAAGTTCCTGCGGTAACACAAGCAATAGAAGAAGGCTGGGCTGATTTAATTGGTGAAATACATGAGGCATTAGCAATAACACTGATTGTTTTAGCTGGTTTACACACAATAGCAGCTCTGAAACATCACTTCATCGATAAGGATGAAACTTTAAGACGCATGATAAATAAATAACATTTCGATTAAAATGAGGATAAAAAGATGAGAAAAATACTAAGTAATACACTACAAAGCACACTAAAAAATACTTTACTAAGCGCATCGTTAGCTACAGCATTAATTACTTCAGGTAGCTTATTTGCCGATGAATATGTTATTGATAACAAGGGGATGCACGCATCCATTCAATTTAAGATTTCGCATCTTGGTTATAGTTGGATGTGGGGGCGTTTTAATGACTTTGATGGAACCTTTAGCTACGATGAAAAAGATAAAGGGGCCTCTAAAATAGCCGTTACGGTTAATACAAAGAGTATTGATTCTAATCATGCCGAAAGAGATAAACATTTGCGTAGTGATGACTTTTTAGATGTTGAGAAATTTCCGGAAGCAAAATTTGTTAGTACAAATTATGTAGAAACCACAGATGATAAAGCCACACTAAAAGGTAATCTGACATTGCATGGGGTGACCAAAGAAATTGAAGTAGATGTATCTCAGGTTGGTGCGGGTAAAGACCCATGGGGTGGTTTTCGCCGTGGCTTTGAAGGAAAAACACGTATTGCATTAAAAGATTTTGGTATTACTAAAAATTTAGGCCCTGCATCGGCTGAACTTGAACTAATCTTTGAGTTTGAAGGTATAAAGCAGTGATTTAAGTGATGTTACAAGCGAGTAAGAAATAGAAAAATGCAAGCTTATCGCGATGAGCTTGCATTTTTAATGGGAGAAAATAATTTTGAATAATGATAAAAATATATGGGAATCTCGTTATCAAGCAGGAACCATTGGCTGGGATAGAGGAGAGAGTAGTACTAATTTAAGTTATTGGTTGGATAATGGTTTATTAAAGCCCTGTCGAATTCTTATCCCTGGATGTGGAAATGGTTACGAGGTGTTGACTTTGGCACAGTTAGGCTTTGATGTAGTTGCTATTGATATAGCACCATCTGCGATTAAAAATTTACAGTCTATGCTTGATAAAGAAGATCTAAATGTTGAACTAATATTAGGTGATTACTTTGATTGGAAGCCAAAGGAGCAGTTTGACGCTATTTTTGAACAAACAAGTTTATGCGCCTTACCCGCAGAATTATGGCAACAATATGAAAGTCGGTTATATGGATGGCTAAAACCGAGAGGAAAATTATTCGCACAGTTTATGCAAACAGAGAGAGAAGGCGGGCCACCTTATCACTGTGCTTTAAATGATATGGTAATACTATTTTCTAATAAAAAGTGGCGCTGGAGTGGTGAACATACGGCACAAGAAAAAGAGCCAGGAAAAACAGAGCTTCTATATGTCTTAGAAAAAGTATAACCAAGAAAAAATGGGATAATAATGACAAAAAATCATATGAAAAAATATAAATTAAGCTTAAAAACTAAGCCAAACTATACTAGTAACTAGTATTTAGAATTAACAATTAAAAGCTTATAAGGTTTCATATTAATGGCACGACGACATATTGTATATATACCAGGGAAAAACCCTAAACCACCAGCAGAAGAACATCAAAAGTATATTTGGCGTGCCTTGGTAGAAGGTGTTCGTCGAGCTGAACCTGAGGTTGCAGAGGACTTAAGCAAGCATCAAGATTGTTTCAACTTTATCGGGTGGAATTTTATTTACTACCAAGAGCAAGACACAATGAATCGCCATCTGCCATGGATTGATGCACAGCTCAATAAGCATGGGCCAACAGAACAAGATATTGAAGAATCAAAATCGTGGCATCGTAAGTTAAATCATCTTATCTACAGTATCGTTGATCATTTTCCAATTATATTAAAACTGCTACGGGGTGAGTTGCGTTCAACAGCAGAAGAGACTAATCGATATTTTGAAAATGAAGGGGGTATCGCAAGTGATGTTCGTGAGCAATTAAAAGAAGTTCTGCGCCCATTATTAGAAGATGAAGATGATCGAGTGCTACTAATTGGGCACAGCCTTGGTACAGTTATCGCTTATGATGCACTCTGGGCGCTTTCCCAATTAGAATATTTACCTGGCAAGGTTGATACGTTTATTACCTTAGGTAGTCCATTGGGTATGAAATATGTGAAACGAAGATTATTGGGTAGCAACCGTACAGGTAAACAAAAATACCCAGAAAATATTCGTCGTTGGATTAATGTGGCGGCTGAAGGTGATGTGACAGCGTTAGATCGTAGTTTTGCTGATGATTTTAGTGAGATGGTTACACTGGGTAATACAGAATCGATAGAAGATCACTCTGAAGGTATTTATAACTACTTTAGAGAAAAAGAAGGGTTGAATACACATCGCTCATATGGATATTTAGTCAACCCTATAGTTGGTAAGACAATCGCTGATTGGTGGGTAGAAAATAATGATGAGAATAATATAAACGAGTGTTAATCCCTTATTTTGTCACCCCCCCTGTTTTTTGCCCTTTTGTAATCGCTAACAGTATCATTACCTAATTCACACCGAGACACTTTTAAATGCTCCGATATGGTGTTTAACACCTAGAATGTACAAAAGGGCAAAAAACAGGGGGGGTGACAAAATATTGTTCTATAGTCATACAGGATAATCTTAATATTTAATATAAGGAGAAAACATGAGTAGCTTGCCTCAAATGCCCGATGCAGAAGGAAATTTTGGAGAATATGGAGGACAAATTATTCCGCCACCTTTGATTGAAATAATGAATCAAATTAAAGATGCTTACGAAGAGATCAGTCAGACAGCAGCCTTTCAAGAAGAGTTACACGATCTCTATGCTAATTATGTGGGTCGCCCAAGCCCCATTTATCATGCAAAGAATTTGAGTGCCAAGTTAGGTGGCGCACAAATTTATCTAAAGCGAGAAGATTTAAACCACACTGGCGCACATAAAATCAATCATTGTATTGGTGAAGCTCTATTAGCTAAACACATGGGTAAAACTAAAGTGCTGGCAGAGACAGGCGCAGGGCAACACGGTGTTGCGTTGGCAACAGCTTGTGCATTAGTTGGTATTGATTGTGAAATCCATATGGGTGAAATCGATATTAAAAAAGAACATCCAAATGTTACAAAGATGAAAATTCTGGGTTGTAAAATTGTGCCAGTAAGCCGAGGAACAAAAACCTTAAAAGATGCGGTAGACAGTGCCTTTGAGGAGTACCTTAAAGATCCTGTAACAACTTTATATGCCATTGGTTCGGTGGTAGGTCCTCATCCTTTTCCTATGATGGTGCGTGATTTTCAAAGTATTGTTGGTAAAGAAGCGCGTGCCCAGTTTTTAGAGAGTAATGGTAAACTACCTGATATTGTAATGGCATGCGTGGGTGGTGGCTCAAATGCTATCGGTCTGTTTACAGAGTTTTTACCTGATGATGAGGTTGAATTAATCGGTGTAGAGCCAGCAGGTAAAGGCTTGGATACGCCAGATAATGCAGCAACGTTAACATTGGGTACCAAAGGCGCGATTCATGGTTTTAAATGTTATAACCTACAAGATGATGAAGGAAATCCATTGCCTGTCTATTCAATCGCATCAGGTTTGGATTACCCAGGTGTTGGTCCACAACATTGTTTGCTAAAAGATCTTGGTCGTGTGCGCTATGAGAGTGTCGACGATAAAGAGTGTCTAGATGCATTTATGGAGCTTTCGCGTGTTGAAGGAATAATCCCTGCACTAGAGAGTGCCCATGCTGTTGCTTATGCGATGAAGATTGCAGGTGATATGGGTAGTAATCAAAATATCCTAATCAATCTATCAGGGCGTGGTGATAAAGATGCTGACTTTGTGGCAGAAGCCCTTTCTTTGTAATTATATCCTTAAATGATACTACAAAGCCCCAAGATAGGAGCTTTGTAGTATTAATGTATTTGTATAGTTATTCAGCACACATTAATACCCCTATATTTATAATCAGAAAGTTAAACGGTGGTGCAGCGGGTGTAATAATAAAAATAACACCTCTAAAACAATAATAATAATAATAATACTAGGTCAATATGAAATACCGATCAGAAATAGATGGTTTGAGAGCAATTGCTGTTATTCCCGTTATTTTATTCCATGCAGGGCTATCAACTGTTAGCGGTGGGTTTGTTGGTGTGGATATATTTTTTGTTATTAGTGGTTATTTGATAACCAGTATTATCTTATCTGACTTACAGCAAGAAAACTTTTCAATAATCAATTTCTATGAAAGACGAGCTAGGAGAATCCTTCCCATACTGTTTTTTGTGATGCTTTGTTCATTTGTCGCTGCATGGCTTTGGTTCTTGCCCGAAGATATGAAGGATTTTTCCCAAAGTTTGGTTGCTGTTTCAAGTTTTTCTTCAAATATTCTTTTTATGAAAGAAAGTGGTTATTGGAGTGTTGCTAATGAATTAAAACCCCTTTTGCATACATGGAGTCTCGCTGTAGAAGAACAATTTTATATTATTTTCCCATTGTTTCTTTTACTCATTTGGAAGATTCGTAAACAATGGGTTATAAGTTTTTTGCTAACAATATTGTTTGTTGCAAGTCTAAGTTTAGCGCATTGGGGAGCCTATAAATTTCCTATCCCTAATTTCTATTTGCTAACATCTCGTGCTTGGGAGTTAATTATTGGCGCTGGTATTGCCTACTACTTCTTTATAACCAAAGACTCTGATCGTTTATTGCTTTCAAATAATAAAGTAAATGAGATAGCAGGGATAGCTGGGTTAGTAATGATTGCTTATGCAATTTTAGTCTTTGATAAAGAAACCCCTTTTCCAAGCCTTTATGCTTTATTCCCTACTTTAGGGGCAGGGTTAATTATTCTTTTTTCCACATCTCAAACCTTAATAGGACGATTATTAAGCACCAAAATACTCGTTGTAATTGGCTTAATCAGTTACGGTGCTTATTTGTGGCATCAGCCGATGCTGGCATTTTATCGCTATAATGAAATATCAACAGGTGAAACATTTAACTATGTTTTAGTAGCATTACTATCCTTACCTATCGCTTATGTGACATGGAAATTTATAGAGAAGCCTTTTAGAACTAAAGGTTTGTTGAGTCGAAAAACTATTTTTATATCTTCTGTAGTTGGATCGGCAGTATTCTTTACGATAGGCGTATTAGGTCATATCAAAAATGGTTTTCCTGAAAGATTTCCCCCTGAAATATTAAATGTTTATGTTACAAATGATGGAAGTTTAGAGCGCTGTGATGAAAGTATTTATAGAGAAAGTGGAAGCACCTGCATTATAGGAGACAAAGAAGAGACGCCTACTTACGCACTATTAGGGGATTCTCATAGTTCTAAACTAACTAAGAGCCTGGATGAAATTCTTAAAAAGAAAAATAAATCTATGCTTGTTTATGCGCAATCTTGGTGCCCGCCATTAATTGGTTTTGCTACAGATAATGTGAAGAAAGTACCTGTTTGTCGGCAATATATTACAAATTCATTTCAAACAATTTTACAAAATGAAAATATTGAAGCGGTAGTTTTGGTAGCTGAATGGCCAAATTATACAAGAGGGATTCGTCCTGGCACGGATACCGATCAGGCTTATTACACTGACAAGCATTCGGTAGAAAAAACGTTGCAAGAAAACTATGCCGCGTTTACAAGAAGTGTAGATCGAACTTTATCAACATTGTCAGAAAAAAATAAGAAAGTAATCTTGGTTACCAGCGTTCCAGAATATGCAGTTGATGTACCTGTTGTTCTTACAAAGCTTCGTCTTAAAGGTCAAGTGGAGCTACCTAAAGAGTATAGAGTGACCCTTTCTGACTATAAAAAACGAAATAAAGAAGTTGATAATACTTTATTGGAAGTTAAAGCAACTGAACGTGCAACGGTTATTGATGCTTCAGACCTTCTTTGTAAAAGTGAATACTGTGATTATTCTGATGGAGATTCATCAATATATGAGGATTCAAATCACCTTACTTATGAGGCAACAAAACTTATTACTAAAGAGCTTGAGAAAGCTTTGGGTTTATTTAATTCTAAATTATCTAAATTAAAGTAGGAGTAATTTCCCTGCAATAATTAAAAGGGAAACACCTAGCATAATCCTCACTAGCTTTTCGCCTTTCTCAAGTGCCATTCTTACAGCGAACCATGTGCCAAACATCATACCTATAGAGAGTGCTACAGCAGCAAACCAATCGACATTTCCCGTCCAGATAAAAACAATGACAGCAGGAACAGTAAACACCATCACTATAAAAACTTTATGCATATTAATTTTTATTAAGTCCATATTGTACAAATGTAATAATACAGACATGATGACAAAGCCTACTCCTGCTTGAATAAAACCACCATAAAACCCGACGGCAAACATCACTGGCCATGACAACCAATTTTTCCATTTATGATTTTTTGCATGTTGAATCACATCAGCTTTTGGAAACATTAGCGTGATAATGATTAACACCATCACAACAGCCAGTATTTTGGTAAAAAGAGCATCATCAATTTTAACCGCATAAAATGCACCTAGTATTCCACCGGGTAAGGTCATTAATGAGAGCTTTAAGCTTAAGGGAAAGTCAGCATGCTTTTGTTTTTTAAAGGCTGCAACAGCAGAGAGTGCCTCCACTTGAATAGCAATACGGTTAGAGCCATTAGCGACAGTAGCGTCATACCCTAGAAAAATCATTATGGGTATAGTAAGAGCTGATCCACCGCCAGCTAAAACATTAAGGAAACCTGCAATAGCGCCAACAACGGCAAGAATAATAAATGTTATTGGATCAGATAGGTTCATTAAGGAGAGACTGATTAAGTGAGTGTTGTGGTTTTTAAGTGTCGTCCCACTGCTAGCCATGCGCCAATCATACCTAGTAGACTACTGCCTAATAGAATATATAGTGTCATTTTAATGCCTAAGCCACTGATTGAAAAATCACTAGCATATAAGCTGGCAAGCTCGTTTACAGGGGAAATAAGTGAAAATAGTGCGATATGTACAATAACTAAGCTTAGAATTCCACCAAATAACCCATACCAAATTCCACTGTAAATAAATGGACGACGGATATAAGCAGAGGTTGCACCAATCAGTTTTGAGACTTCAATCTCCTCTTTGCGATTTTGTATATCTAAGCGAATAGTATTACCGATTACTAGCAAAACAGTGAGAGCCAGTAATATCGAAATTACCATGATGGTGCGTTCTACAATACGCAAAATAGCACGTAGGCGTTGTACCCATTCAATATCCATTTGTACCAAATCAACTTCTGGATAGTTTTCTAATTTATTGGCTAACTTTTGCATATTTATGGTATCACCACTAATGAGGTTCATACGTGGAGTGACTACTAATACGTGGGGTAATGGATTCTCATCAAGTGTTTCAAGCGTTTCAGCAATACCTGTGACTTTGCGAAATTGTTCTAAAGCTTCGCTTTTTGGGATGAGGACGACCTTATCAATCTCTGTTAATTCAGCTAATAATTCCCCACGATCACGTGCTTGTTGCTCAGTGATTCCTTGTTTTATAAAGAGTGAAACGGTGGGTACTTCACGCTTATCATCTGTGAGTGATTTAAGATTCTTTAGGAATAGATGTAGGCTAGCAGGTAATGACAATGCAATCGCAATAGCAGCTAGTGTTATCCATGTTGATGCTTGAGATTGCCATAGACGAGTTAAACTATAATTTATAGCCTCTTTGTGGTGTGTAATGCGTGTTGCTACACGAGAATTTTCTGGTTTATATGTAGCTGACATTATTGTTTTACCTTACGAAGTACAATAATACGTTTTTTCATCTCTTTTATTAAAGAGTGATCGTGGCTGGCGATAAGTACAGTTGAGCCGTATTCATTAAACTGTTTGAAGGTGTGCATAATATCAAGCGCAAGATCAGGGTCGAGGTTGCCCGTGGGCTCATCGGCTAAAATGATAGAGGGTTTATTTACAACTGCACGCGCAATGCCTACGCGTTGTTTTTCGCCTGCGGATAACATTTGCGGGTACTCTTTCTCTTTCTTGAGTAGGTCAACTTTGTCTAAAGCAGCACGAACACGGCGTTTAATATCATGAGGTCGCATTCCTTCAATTTTTAAAGGAAGTGCAATATTTTCAAAAACTGTTCTATCTTTAAGTAAGTGATGGTCTTGAAAGATTACACCGATATTGCGTCGAAAATCAGGAATTTTTCGTTGTTTAATATAATGAGTATCTTGCCCAGCAATAGTGACCGTACCCTCTGTAGGTGAATCAAGCAGGGCAATTAATTTAAGTAGCGTACTTTTTCCTGCGCCAGAATGCCCTGTGAGAAAAGCCATTTCTCCCTGTTGCATCGACAGATTTACGTTATACAAAGCCAATTGCCCTGTCGGATATTGTTTGCTGACAGCTTTGAATTCAATCATTTTGTTAGTTGTTAGTGTAGCCCTGAGTGATTTATATAGTTTACTCGCTTTGATTTTTAACGCAATCCAACAAGTATGATAATGTAAGGTAAATGGAACGCTAGACATTTAAGGAGAACCTGATCATGAATATAAACATAATTTGTCACCCCCCCCTTTTTTTACGGTTTTGTAATAACGGAGCAAGACTAAAACTAAAACAATGGCTCAAACACGCTGTACTTATTATAAGTATGTTTTTTGGGTTAATAGCCTTTGCTGAAAGCCCCGCCAATATTTCAACAGAAAAGGATCAAAAAGAAGGTGAATACCGTGGTGCAAAAACAGCTGTTCACCCGGATTGGTTTAAAGAAAGTTTTCTTGATCTTGAGGAAGATATCGCTGATGCGGCAGAAAATAATAAACGCTTAGTGGTTTATTTTTGGCAACCAGGTTGTCCTTATTGTACTCAACTATGGGAGGATAACTTTTCACAACAAAAGATTGTGGATGATTTTCGTAAAAACTTCGAGATTGTTGCTTTAAATATGTGGGGTGATAGAGAGGTTGTTAGTGTTGGTGGCAATGATTATACAGAGAAATCCTTCTCTGATGCCTTAGGGATAAAATATACGCCAACACTATTATTTTTTGATGAGAATAAACGAGTTGTTCACCGCTTAAATGGTTATATTCCGCCTAAAGATTTTCAAAGAAGTATGGACTATGTTTCAGGAAAGCATGAAACATCACAAACCTTTGGTGAATATTCCTTATCTAAAACAGAAAGTCTAGATAGTAAAGCAGGCAAGCTTCATCATGAAGATTTCTTTATGCCAACAAGTGCAAGCTATGATTTAAATAGATCAGAGAAGAAAGATGAAAAATATCTAGCTGTCTTCTTTGAAGGTAAAAATTGTAAAAACTGTGACTTATTACATGAAAAAACGTTGCAAGATAAAACCACAAGAAGCCTCGCAAAACAATTTAATTCGGTACAGTTAGATCGTTTTTCCGATACAAAAGTTATTACTCCTGCAGGTATCACAACAACAGCAAAAGAGTGGGCAAATCAGCTAGGTATTTCGTATCTACCAGCGATGGTATTTTTTAATCAAGAAGGAAAGGAGGTTGCACGGATTGATGCTCAGATGCGTACCTTTCATATTCAGTCAGTTTTTGATTATGTACTAACGGGGGCATATAAAACGGAATTAAATTTTCAACGTTATATCTCTGCTCGTGCCGATAAAATAAGGGAAAAAGGCATTGATGTTGATATTTTTATATATTAGTTGCATACCGATCACCCATTCGGGTGATCAAAATCTTTTTGGTTATATGACATAGTTGTATCATGGTATCAATTATATTGATAAAAATATGAATAACGAAGGTGTTTTTTCATAATGGTACAGGGTGATTCTCATAATTCTTTATCTCACTTTGCAGACGGTGATGCAGAGTTAGTAGAGCGCCAACTTGATAAAATTATTTTAAGTCCTCACTTTAAAACAGCTAAAAAAATTCAAACTTTTCTCCAATATATTTTGAGAAAAAGTTTAGCGGGTGATGCTGATAAATTAAAACAATATACTATTGCTGTTGAAGCCTTAGGTTTTCCCGCAGATTTTGATACGGATACAAATCCTGTAATACGTATTATTGCGGGTAGAGTCCGAAAGCGGCTTGCTGATTATTATGAAAACGAGGGCGTAAATGATGATTTGCTGATCTCTATACCCAAAGGAAGTTACTCTCCTACATTTGAGCTAAATAGACGAAATAAAAAGTTAAGAAATAAAGAGGAAGGAGACTCTCATTCAGTACCCCCTAAGCTAGCAGTCTTATGTTATTCAGATGAGACGCAAGATTTAGAAAGTAATCGCTAGCTATTTCAAGTGACTGATACTATTGCAATGGAGCTAAGTCGCTTTTTATTTGTAAATTTAGTTGTATCAAATCCTCATGCTGATAAAAAATTATCGCGTAATGCATCTATTGATATACGAAATAGATATCAAGCTGATTATATGTTGGTTTTTTATATTCAACAATTACCTCATCAACGTCATAAAATAATAGTACGGTTGATGGATGTATTAGACGAGTCAGTTTTATGGTCAGATAGTTACCAGCTGGCTCCTCATGAAGCATTTGATGAGCAGTATGATATTATTGGTAAATTGGCTGCAGAAGTAGTCGATATTCAGCAAGGTATTTTATTCCATCATTGGAGCAGGAGGTTGCTTGAAAATGAAGATGATATACCTGCACATCATCAGGTACTTGCCTACTACCGTTATTACAGTGATGACCTTGGATTAGAAGCATTCACTAAAGCTGTAAAAATTTGCGAAAAAAAATTATTAGCGCACCCAAATGACATAATAAATAATGTCATCTATTCTGATTATTGTCGCCGAGATTATGTCTACGGATTTGATATTATTGATAACGCTTTAGAAACGGGGAAGAAATGCGCAAAAAATGCCATCAGAAGAAATCCAAATAGTCCAGAAACTCATTATAGTTTGGCGCAAATACTCTTTTGTTTACATGAATGGTCAAATTGTGTCAGCGAACTAAATTTATCACAAGATATTAGTCGTTATCATGCATCTATTGAGTATGGTGTAGGTTTTCATTTTCGCTTAATGGACCATTGGGAAGAAGGTCTAGAAATAGTAAATAAGGTCATGTCACTCTCTATTGCTTATCCAAGTTGGTATAACTTGCCTCTATTTTTAAATGCATATCGATTAAAGCAATATGATGAAGCCTTAGTATTTGCCAATAAAATTGATACCCCAACACTATTTCATGGCTATATTGCACGTTCTATTACATATGCTCAGTTAGGAGAAAAGGAAAAGGCAAAAAAAGAGCTTGATAATTTGTTGGTGATCTATCCTGATTTTATGAAGAAAGCTAAGTTACTATTAATACGTTTTTTAGGCTCAGAAAAGTTTGCGAATAAGATTTGGGAGGGAATTGAAAAAACAGTAACCTAGGTATTTTCAAGTAATGGCTGTAATGCAAATGCATTATTTATTTGTGGTTTTAATCCATTATCAATAATGAGTTGTTTGAATAAATCTATACATGATTCATGAGGAATCACCCCTGCATCTATCTTAATCTTGGCAAAATCTCTTAATGCATCTATCTGGAATAATGCTTCATCAATTTCAGATGCCGACATCTTATAGCGAAGCTGTAAAAAATAGATTCTTATCATGGATTCAGTTGAGATTAAATCACGGCCAATATTTGCAGCGAGGTAGTAGGGCTCTATTAGTGCGACAAGCTCACCCCAATGAACTTTATCATCCATTTCTTGTAACTGTTTAAAGCGGTATTTACCTTCGTTTAGGGCGTCATCCATGTGAGCCTTAATAGTAGAACGTAACATTGTGGTATCCGATCTTTATTTCTAGAATGCAAATAATAGTATGGATTACTATTGATTTTAAGTTACAACTAAGGTGTTACCGTATCACTCAATTTTCTTTTTAAGACTAGTTTAGTTATTCATCATCACTAGCAAGTAATGCACCTGTAAACTCATAGGCATCAAATTCTTGTAAATCATCAATAGATTCACCTACACCAATAAAACGTACAGGAATTCCCACCTTTTCAGCAATCGCAAACAGTATCCCACCCTTTGCAGTGCCATCCAATTTTGTAACGGTGATACCCGTTAAGCCTAATGCTTTATCAAATTCTGTTGCTTGGGCTAAAGCATTTTGACCAATACTGGCATCGACAATCAGCATGATTTCATGTGGCGCATTAGGATCAATCTTTTGCATAACACGTTTAACTTTTTTCAACTCTTCCATTAGGTTGGTTTGAGTGTGTAAACGTCCTGCTGTGTCTGCCAGTAGCACATCAATATTTTTAGCCTTGGCTGACGCCATGGCATCATAAATAACTGATGCACTATCAGCCCCCGTGCCTTGGGCTATAACAGGGATGTTATTACGTTCCCCCCATACTTGCAGTTGTTCAACAGCAGCAGCGCGGAAGGTATCACCAGCAGCAAGCATTACGGATTTACCTTCATTTTGGAATTTTTTGGCAAGCTTGCCAATAGTGGTGGTTTTACCCGCACCATTAATACCCACTAATAAGATAACCGCAGGAGATATATTATCAATATCAAGGGGTTTAGAGACTGGGCGCAATATTTTTACCATTTCGGTATACATCGCTTGCATTAATGCATCAGCATCATTTAATTCATTGCGTGAAACACGTTTGGTTAAATCATTAATGATGCGAGTGGTAGCCTCCATGCCTACATCGGCCATGAGCAAGCGTGTTTCTAAGTCTTCGAGAACATCATCATCAATTTTCTTCTTGCCTAATACAAGATCGCCCATACCTTCAGTTATGGAACTACTTGTTTTTGATAGGCCAGAACGTAAACGTTGAAATAAACCTTCTTTTTTCGGTTTCTCTTGAGGTTTTTCCTGTGGTGTCTTTAAGGTAACCTCGGGTTTTTGAGATTTTTCTTCGACTGTTTCATTAAGTACTTCAGTGGGAGCATCAATAGCATCATTTACTTCGGAGCTTATTTCAGGTGTTATTACGGGCTGGGAGGCATCTAAACTTTGTTCTTCAACCGTATTATCTGTGGTTTGAGCTGTGTCTTGAGGTTTATTTTCGGTTGGTTTATTTTTCTTAAATAGTCTGAACATAGTTTATACTTACAATTAATTTTATAGGGCTTGGTGTTTAATATATGCAACAAAATAAGAATAGAAGTTTATCACCTGTTAGAGGGCTTCGTAGCAGTTTTTTAATAAGCTCGCTTACCTCAATAACAGCACTAACAATACTATCAGCATTTTTCATGCTGAATACATATGCAGAGGAAGACAATTCAAAAAGTAGCCCTGTCTATGAAGCCTTGCTAGATAATGGAATGAAAGTGCTTGTTAAACAAGATAAACGCGCTCCTGTCGCGGTTATTCAAGTTTGGTACAAGATTGGTACGAGTTATGAGCACGAAGGTATTACAGGCTTGTCTCATGCGCTAGAGCACATGATGTTTAAAGGGACGAAAAAGCATAAATCAGGGGAGTTTGAAAAACTAGTCTCAGCTATAGGCGCACGCAATAACGCTTTTACTTCTCAAGATTACACCGCATATTATGAGGTGCTAGCTGCAGATAAGCTTGAAGCTGCTATGGAGATAGAAGCGGATAGAATGCGTAATTTGGTTTTTGACCCTGAGGAATTTAAAAAAGAAATTGAAGTAGTCAAAGAAGAGCGCCGCTGGCGCACAGACGATAAGCCATCATCATTATTACGTGAACAATTTAATGCCGTCGCTTTTTTAAATAGCCCTTATCGCGCGCCTGTGATTGGCTGGATGGTAGATCTTGAAGGAATGAAAGTTGAAGATGCTTATGATTGGTATAAAAAATGGTATACGCCAAATAATGCCACACTGGTAGTTGTGGGTGATGTTGACCCTGAAAAAGTTATCGCAATGGCTAAAAAATATTTCGGCATCTATAAGAGTAACCCACTACCTGAAGTAAAGCTACGTACTGAAGTTGAGCAAAAAGGCGTACGCAATATTGTATTAAAATTGCCTGCTAAATTAGCAAATTTACGCATGGGCTTTAAAACCCCAGGGATGATCAGTGCTAAGAAGGGTGAAGTAGAAAAATGGGAGCCTTATGCGCTAGAAGTCTTAGCTAATATCTTAGATGGTGGCGATAGTGCACGTTTTGCTAAACATTTAGTAAGAGGTAAAGCTATTGCTGCAGGTGCTGGGGCAGGTTATTACGGCTATGGGCGTATGCCAAATATGATGGTAGTTACTGGTACACCTGCAAAAGATGTTGAAATGAGTGTACTTAAAAAAGCCTTGTTGGATGAAATTGAAATACTCAAAACAGAATTAGTCAGTGATTCAGAATTGAAGCGAGTAAAGGCACAAGTAATAGCAGGTGAGGTTTATGAACGAGATTCAATTCAGCACATGGCAACCTTGATTGGTTCATTAGAGTCAGTCGGATTAGGGCATCAATATATGGATGAGTATGTGCCGGGTGTCTTAGCAGTCACGGCACAGCAAATTCAAGATGTGGCAAAGAAATATCTAGTTGAAGAGCATTTAACAGTGGCAGAATTAATACCGCTTCCACTAAATGAAAAAGAAGATAAAAAGGGAGCTAAATAATGAAGAGTCTAATAAGAAGTGCTTTTATTGCACTTATCATAGCATTCAATCAATTAGCCTCTGCAGCGCCTAAAATAGAACATTGGGTGACCGACTCAGGATTACGAGTTTATTATGTGAATGTTCCTGAATTACCTATTTTAGATGCGCGCTTAACCTTTGCAGCGGGTAGTGCTTACGACGGCGATAAAGCTGGCCTTTCAGGTATGGTCACAGGAATGCTGGATAAGGGTGCGGCGGGTTTAAATGCTGATCAAATCGCTGAAGCATTTGAATCTACTGGGGCAAATTTCTCGACGGGTGCTGCGCGTGATATGGCATGGATTAATCTACGCACGTTAACGCTTAAGGAGCAGATGCAGTCCGCATTAGAAATTTGGCAAAAAGTAATAGAAAAACCCGCCTTTCCAGAAGCTGATTTTGAGCGTTTAAAGAAACAAGCATTAGTTGGCTTACAGGCCGAAAAGCAAAACCCTAGCTCAATAGCTGATAAGGTGTTTTATAAAAACCTCTATGGTGATCACCCTTATGCTAGCCCTCAAAATGGAACAGAAAAAAGTATTGCTGCGCTTTCTACAAAAGACTTAAAAGCATTTTTTAAACAGTATTATGTCAATAAAAATGGCCAACTTGCATTGGTAGGCGCAATAGATAGACAGCAAGCAGAAGAAATTGCGAATAAGATATCAAAAGCATTATTGAGTGATAACAAAGGAGAAGGCAAAAAAGCTGCACCTATTCCAGAAGTGAAGCCATTAACAGAAGCTAAAACTATTCGAATTCCTTTCCCTTCAACTCAAGCACACGTGATGATTGGTCAACCAGGAGATAAGCGAGGTGATAAAGATTACTTTGCACTTTATCTTGGTAATCATGGTTTAGGCGGTAGTGGTTTTACATCACGTTTAATGAAAGAAATACGTGTGAAGCGTGGTTTATCGTACAGTGTTTACAGTTACTTTATTCCTATGCAAGAAAATGGGCCGTTTATGTTGGGCTTGCAAACCAAACTATCACAAACAGATGAGGCGATAAAGGTTGCTCGTGAAGTGCTCGAAAAGTTTCAAAAAGAAGGCCCATCAGAAGAAGACCTAAAGGCTTCTAAGCTAAACATAGTGGGTGGTTTTCCACTGCGAACAGCCAGCAATAAAGATATTATCGGCTATATAGCGATGATTGGTTTTTATGGTTTACCGCTGGATTATATGGATACCTTTACTGATAAGGTTGAAAAAGTTTCACGTGATCAAGTTGTGGATGCATTCAAAAGACGTGTACACGTAGATAAAATGCTAACAGTGATTGTAGGTGGGAAAGCGGTTGAAAAAGAAGACGCCCAAGAAAAACAGTAAGCGTAGCACCAATACACTACGCATAATTGGGGGTAAATGGCGTAGCCGAAAGCTATCTTTTATTGATGCGCAAGGTCTACGCCCAACACCTGATAGAATTCGTGAAACTTTATTTAATTGGCTTCAAGGTTATATTCATGGTGCTAATTGTTTGGATCTCTTTGCAGGTAGTGGAATACTGGGCTTAGAAGCCCTATCACGAGGTGCTGAAAATGTTCATTTTGTTGAGATGAATAAGGCAGTAGCAAAGCAGTTAGAGGCTAATTTAAACTTGTTAAATGCTGACGCCAATGTTTATCAGCAAGATACTTTTGATTTTTTACAAGACTATATTCGTGGCAGTACGCCCAGTTACAAAAGTGCAAAAAAAGGGGGGGGGGACAAAAATTACAATATTATATTCCTAGATCCTCCTTATCGACAAAATCTCTTAGAAAAAGCCTTAACAATACTAATACTCTGTGAAAAAGATAATCACCTTGTAGATACTGAAACCCTAATTTATTTAGAACATGAGTCTGAAGAAAGATTTGATTGGACTAACTATGGCTTAGAAGTATTAAAAGAGGCTACAGCTGGGCAGGTTAAGAGTTTTTTGTTGGCTTTTAAGAATTAAACAAAAAAGCTTTTTCGTTAGTATTATAAAAGTGGCAAAAACAAGGGGGGTGACAAAATAGTATTAACGATACGATTACTTGAGCCATGAAGCAGACTAACTACTTAGAAACTTCTCATAAGTGTTAAAATGCCCATCAAAACAACCAACACCCCTGCAATCATACGTACCTTTGGATTATTAACCCATCTAGCAAGTCGAACAGCAATCACTCCCATCGCCAATAAATTCGGCAATGTGCCCAAGCCAAAAGCGAGCATAATTAAAGCTCCCTCAATAGCTCCACCAGAGGAGAGCGTCCAAATTAAAGCCGTATATACAAGCCCACATGGTAGCCATCCCCAAAGGAAACCCAATGGCAATGCTTGTTGAAAACTTGTTACAGGAATAAAACGCTTTGTGAGTGGTTGAATTTGCTTCCAAAGTAAAGCGCCAAGGTTTTCTATTCTTGCAATCCCATTCCAGATACCTGCCAGATAAAGCCCCAAGGCAATCATAAAGAGCGATGCGATAACAGCCAGCACTTGCTTTGCGGTTTGTATACCTGTGAGATCAACTAATGATGAGCCTAGAAAGCCAACAATAGCACCAGCTACAATGTAGCCAGAGATACGCCCAATATTATAACCAAGGTTAATAATAAGCGGAGATGCTTTCTTTTCTTTAGAGGTGCTAAGTGTAAGCGCACCAACAATGCCGCCACACATGCCAAAGCAGTGTACGCCACCTAATAAACCAGTGAGGAAGGCAACTAGGTATTGTGAATGGGTCAGCCAATCAGTCATATTTTTCTATTTGAGTATGCAAGCTATTTAGCAAGGCTGATTTTGCTTTATGCTATGGTGCTTACGTACGGAGATTGTGAGCGAATATTCTTACATGAGCATTCGAATACCGAAGCAAAACAACCATGGAACAAAATAAGAATGCGCTGTAAGGCTACATTAATTAATTGTTTGGCGTGGTAGATAATGACCCGCTTGATAATCGGCAAAAACATCATCAACCATAGGATGGTCAATTTCAATATTAGATGAATCGACATAGATGTTCTGTTCAGACACATAAGCCATGGTGGACTCTTCATCGATTAACACATGATACCAAGGGGAGTTTTTTGAGGGCTCATTGGTTGTGTATTGGTCATACCAATCTTGAGAACCTTGGAAATCTGCATCCACATCAACAATTACACCACGGAATTTCTGCTCACGATGGATAATGATATCGCCGATATTAAACCCTGCTTTTAAAATTGTCATATTGTTCCCCTTTTATATATGGTACTGGTTATCTTAAACGTATGGTTAAATCGTTTAGTTTCAAGTCTAATTTAATATTTCTTCCTTTATTATAACAAGTCTGCGCTTGTGAAGCTCGTCGGATATTTTTTCATTTTCAAAACCATCTTTTATGATTGCCTGAACATCAACATTGGCTGTTTTGTCTCTGATAGTGGCAAAAAAAGGGGCTTGTTGGTAATCATAATCTTCGTAACCCGGTCTACCATGGCTATCAGCAGTACAAGCTAATAGAAATTGTGCAAAACGCTCTGGTCTACGATAAGCATCAGTCAGGTTTAAAACTTTTAATAAAGTTTTTGCTTTAACCTCAAAAGCACGATGAACGTGCGTATGGTAGCGAGCGGTGATTTCGGCTAACTGTGTAAATTGGTTGGGTGTTTTGTAACGCTTACATAATTTTTTTACTAAATAATAACCACGCTCTTCATGTCCGTAATGATGAGGCAGAATTTTTTTATCAGTGGTGCCCTTACCCAAATCATGTGTTAATGCAGCAAAACGCACAACAGGATCATCACTCAGTAAACACGCTTGTTGTAAAACCATAAGCGTATGGATACCAGTATCAATCTCAGGGTGATGTTCTTTAGGTTGTGGAACGCCAAAGAGACGATCAATTTCAGGAAATAGAACTTTTAATGCACCACATCTCCGTAATACTTCAATAAAAACATCGGGTGATGGCTCTGCCAGCGCTTTCACTGTTTCTTGCCAGACACGTTCGGCAACCAGAGCATCGACCTCACCTTGCTTAACCATATCCTTCATTAGTTGCATGGTTTCATCAGCTATTGTAAAGCCTAAATGTGCAAAGCGGGCAGAGAAGCGAGCAATACGCAAAATACGCACAGGGTCTTCTGCAAAAGCAGGGGAGACGTGGCGTAAAATGCGATTTTTTAGATCTGCTTGACCATTTACATAATCAATTATGTTGCCATCACCATCTTCGGCAAGAGCATTGATGGTTAGGTCGCGGCGCATGACATCTTCTTCTAAAGTAATATCGCTATCTGCATGGAATTGAAAGCCATGATAGCCAGCTGCTGTCTTGCGTTCAGTGCGTGCGAGTGCGTATTCTTCCTGTGTTTTTGGGTGTAAAAAAACAGGGAAGTCTTTACCTACGAGGGTAAAATTTTGTTTGAGCATGTCATCAGGTGTTGCGCCCACCACTACCCAGTCGTTGTCTTTGACAGGAATTCCTAATAATTTATCTCTTACAGCTCCGCCAACTAAGTATGTTTTCATGACTTGATTATATATTAAGGAGTAAGCAGTGAGTAACCATAGATTTTTTATAATGTAAGTATTTCATCGACAAGACTTAAGCCAACTTTTTTATGAGTAATAAGTATGATGCTTTGTTGCTTTTGATAGGAAAAGATTGCGGCTAACATTGCTTTTTCAGTCTTGCTATCGAGACCTTCTCCCGGTTCGTCTAAAACCAGAACGGGCGCATCTTTTAATAAAGCACGTGCAATGGTAAGGCGTTTTAATTGCCCGCCGGATAATTTGAAACCTGCTTCGCCCACCCATGTGTCATGGCCTTCAGGTAAGCTATGAATAAAATCATGTATTTGAGCGACACGGCAAACCTCTTCAAGTTGTGCATCAGTTGCTTGCCTATTTGCTAAAAGCAAGTTTCGTTTGATAGTGCTATTAAAAAAGTGTGGAGTTTGGGTTGCTACAGAAAAGTATTGGCGAATATCATCACCGTGATAGCTTTGTATTGGGTATCCACCAAAAGTGATTTTACCCTCTGTTGGCTCCCAGAAGCGTAGCAATAAATTTATGATGGTACTCTTTCCTATGCCGCTATTACCGACAACACCTAAGCTAGATCCTGTTGGTAAGCAAAAACTAAGATTATCTAAAATATTTTTTGTTGTTTGGGGTGAATAGGAAAATGAAACGCTATTAAAATTAATATCGTTATTGTTTGGCTTGGGTGAGGCTGATGTTGGCTCATTAACTAATGGTTTGGTATCAATAATTTTAAAGATTCTACGTGCAGATGCCAGCGTTTCGGGCAACGTTTGAAAGGCCAAAGGCAGTGCTAAGATTGCCTCAAAGCTCGCAAGGGTAAACAAAGCCAACATCACTAAGTTAGGAGGTGAAATACCTGCTTGGCTTACAAGTGGTATTGCAATTATAACAATACCGAGCATCGCTAGATTTGCACACAAGCTTAAAATAGCTTGTGATAAGCCGTTGTAACGCGCCAGTTTAGTTTGTTGTTTAAGTAGCTCAGAGCTAAGTTTGTCAATTTTTTGTGCTTGCTTTTCTGCTGCCCCATAAATTAAAAGTTCTCCCATACCTTGAACGCTATCGACAACACGCGTGTGTAATTCTGTCGATAATTCTACTTTCTTCTCGGCGGGTTTTTTACTTAACTTATTTATCCATATAGGCGTAAAAACACCGCCTATCAAGAGGAAAGCTAACTCAATAAGTGCTAGACGATCATCGTATTGCGCTAAAAATAATAAAAAAAGAATACTGGCAAGAAAAGCCACAACCACGGGGACAATAATGCGAATATAAACATTCTCTAAAGCATCAATATCGGAGCGAATTCGGCTTAATAAATCACCGCTGTGATAACTTTGTAATACTGCAGGTGCGAGTGGTTCAAGGTGCAGGTAGAACCATTGGCGCAATTCTGCGATTACTCGAAAGGTGGCCTCATGCGTTATTAATCTTTCACCATATCGGCTAGCTGTGCGGGCAATGGCTAACCCACGTATGCCAGCGGCAGGGCTAAAATAATCCATCGATACGTTTGCTAATCCAGCGATAGCCATGGATGTTATAAACCAACCCGACAAAGCCATTAAAGTGACATTTGCCATTACGGTAACTAATGTTAATAAAATTCCGAGTAACATCCAGCCCCAATAGGGTTTAAATAATAACCACAATCGCCAAAAAACAGCTAAATCACTTTGTCGCTTGATGTTAGTTTCTGTAGAAAATTCAATATTAGGAGGTTTCATACAGTATCTCCCGCTTGAATGCTTGTACTCTCAAATTCTTGTAGAATTTTTTTGTATAAACTTGTTGAATCTTTCTTTGAAAGAAGTTCTTTATGGCTTCCTATTTCTACAATTTCACCTTTGTCCATAACGACGATTTTATCGACATCTTTAATTGTATTTAAGCGGTGTGCGATAACAAGAACGGTTTTATTGTTTGATAGTTCTTTAATGCTTTGTTGGATTAATTCTTCACTCTCGTGGTCTAGGTTTGCTGTTGCTTCATCTAAAATTACGACAGGCGCATTTTTAAGAAAAGCGCGAGCCAAAGCGATGCGCTGGATTTGCCCGCCTGATAAGCCTTGCCCTTTTTCTCCAATGTGTGTGTTAAATGACTCTGGTAGCATCTCAATAAAATTGAGTGCATTCGCTTTTTGGGCTGCAGATCTAATTTCTTCTTCTGATGCTTTTGTATTGCCTAGACAAATATTTTCTGCAATTGTTCCATAAAACAAATAGGGGCTTTGTGGTACCCAAGCAATATGATCGCGCCAGTTTTTTATGCCCAGTGAATAGAGGTTGTCCCCCTCTATTGAGATGTCACCGTATTCTTCTCCTTTGAGTTGTACAAACCCCAGTAGTAGATTCGCCACGGTAGTTTTACCTGCACCACTTTCTCCGATCAGTGCAACTCGTTCGCCTGATTTTATTTTCAGATTAAAATTTTTGAGGGCTTGTCTGCCTTCTTCATAAGAGAAACTTACATTATTAAATGTAATGGACAGTGCATTATGCGTAGAGGCTTTTGTAAGCATTGTTGATTCTTGAGGATTCTCTACATTGATGGAAGATACAGTTGGCACCTCTAAAATTTCAATCATCTGCTCCGCAGCTCCAATAGCCTCCATACGGGCATGATAATGTGTGCCCATATTTCTTAACGGTAGATAAAATTCAGGTGCAAGCAATAAAACAAAGAAGCCTAGCAAGAAATCCATCTCGCCATAGTACAAACGAAAACCAATTAGAACAGCAACAATAGCGATACTGACAGTTGCCAAAAACTCTAAAACTAAAGAGGATAAAAAAGCTACTCGTAATACGGACATGGTACTTTTTCGATAATCATCTGATATGCGTGCGATGACCTCAGCCTCGTGTTTTGACGTGTTGAATATTTTCAAGGTGGTTAGCCCTTGAATCATATCTAGGAAATGGGCACTCATACGTGCAAGCTTACGCCACTGTTTTTTATTTAATTTCTCAGTGCCTTTGCCTATAAGTATCATGAAGAAAGGAATCAGAGGCGCTGTGCCAAGCATGACTAAGCCTGAAATCCAATCAATAGGAAATACAAAAACTAAAATAGAGAGTGGAATTAAAACCACCAGCGACATAGCGGGAAGGTAACGCGCATAATAGTTTTCTAAAGCTTCTATACCATCTACAAGCGTATTAACTCGTTCACCACTTCGATCATCCCCAGACCCAATCGGCCCTATAGCTTGAAGATGACGGTGCAACTTATTGCGTAAAGTTTGTTTGATTTTTGCAGCAGCATGAAAGGCTGCCTGTTCAGAAGCCCAGGCGAGTCCTGCTCGAATAATAAATACACCAAGCAGTAGCCAGAGCCAGCGTTGAACATCAGATAAAGTCTGCTGATTAAAGATGACAGCATTGACGGTTTGGGCTAAAAACCATGCTTGAGCAATCAGTAAAAACCCTGAAAATAGACCAAGCCCTATCGATAAATATAACCACTTTGAAGTGATTGATTTTTGGGACGTAAGAAACTTCTTTATTTTCATGTTAATTATCTAGTGTGGGAAAGTAATTAATCTTTATTCTATTAAATTTTGTCACCCCCCTTGTTTTTGTCACTTTTGTAAGACTTCAAAAGTCTAGATAAACAGGGTCTTTCTTAATTAAGGAAACCCTGATCAAGTCCAATTATTTTTAGCTTGTCAAATCTGCCGATATTTCCCACGAAGATCGCCGCAATAGAATGACTATTACGACTCACGTCGTGAAAAATAGCGGCAAATTTTTCTACGCTAAATTCTAATCGACTTAATCAGGCTCTCCTTAACGTCTTCTAGCTTACTAGTATTGGGTACTAGTCTTCTTTTTCATCATCATCCAATCCATTTAGTTCTAGCCACATTACATTAATGATTCCGAAAGAACAGGCAAGTAATACACCTAATAACCACGCAAAATACCACATATCCGACTCCTAAATTTTAATAAAGTGAATGCTCATTTTCTTTGATTGATTCAACAGTTTGAGGTCCCCACATTTTTTTATAACACCAGCTTGTATACATCAATATAAGAGGTACAAATACGATAGCTGACCAAAATGACACGGTTAATGTTAATTCAGTACCGACTGCATCCCAAACCGTAAAGCCGTGGTTGGGGTTTAGAGAAGAAGGCATTATGAAAGGGAATAAAGAAAATCCGAGTGTCAATATTATGCCGATAATACTCAGTGATGAAGCCCAAAATGCTAGTGATGTTTTATTGAATTTCGAAAATAATAAAGCGCCAATCGCACCTGTAAAACCAAGTGCAGGGGCAATCATCATAAGAGGGTATTTGGTGTAATTATCCATCCATGCCCCGATCCCTAGCTCTACCGTTTTGAGAGTTGGGTTGGCAATACCACCTGGCTCTAGGCCGCCTGTAACACGCATACCTTCGATACCAAAAGCAATCCAAACTCCTTCTATTGCAAATAGCACAATGACGAGTAATGAGGCAACTTTCGCCACAGTTTGAGCTCTTGAATATACTTTAGCATCAGAACGAATCATAAGATAAGTAGCACCTTGCATGAGGAACATTGCAATTGCTAATAAGCCTGCTAACACAGCAAAAGGATGCAATAAGTCAAGAAAACCACCCTCCCACGAACCACGAATATAGTCATCAAACTCAAAAGGCATCCCCAGTAATAAATTACCAGCAGCAACACCAAATATGAGTGGTGGAACAAAACCTGTAATCACTAAAACCCAATCCCAAAAATTACGCCACCTTTCATTGGGTAGTTTTGAGCGATAATCAAAAGCAGGTGGACGACCAATTAAAAAGAATAGCAAAATCATCATTGCTAAATACATGCCTGAAAAAGCGGTGGCATATACATTGGGCCAAACAGCAAATAATGCACCAGCGGCTAAAACTAACCACACTTGGTTTCCATCCCAGTGAGGTGCTACGGCGTTGATCGCTACACGTCTTTCAAGGTCTGTTCTGCCAACATAGCGTAAGATCATTGCTACACCCAGATCAAAACCGACTGTGACAGCAAAACCAATCCAAAGAAAACCGATAAGTGCCCACCAAATAAATTTTAAGGCTGCATAATCTAAAAATTCCATATCGTCCTCCTTATATTAGATCTTGGTTGATTGTAGTGCTGTTTGCGCCTTTTTCGTTCTTTTCAAAAAAGTAACGACCCGTATGTAAACTACTAGGACCTAAGCGCGCAAATTTAAACATGAGAAATACCTCAATAACTAAAAGCACGGTGTACAATGCAACAAAGCCAATCAAACTATAAAGCACATCAGTGTACGCAAGATTTGACGATGCCATGGAGGTGGGTAAAACGCCACCTACAGCCCAAGGTTGACGACCAAACTCTGCAACAAACCACCCCGTTTCAATTGCAATCCACGGCAAGGGTAGGCTAATAAAGCAGACCCATAAAAACCAACGCTTTTTAAATACAGTACGCTTTGAAGTGAAGTAGAATGCTAATAAAAAGACAATTAACATCAATCCACCAGCCCCTACCATGATACGGAAGGCAAAGAACAACGGGGCAACTTTAGGGATACTGTCTTTGGCGGCTGCTTTAATTTGCTCTTCCGTTGCATCAACAACTTTATCTGTATAACGCTTTAGCAATAAACCGTAGCCAAAATCATCTCGAAGTTGATTGAAACTTTCTTTCTCTACTTCAGAAGCTTCTTTTTTACGAATTTTTTCAAATAAATCATAGGCTAACATTCCATTACGAATGCGCGCTTCATTTTGAATGATAATATCATTTAGTCCTGTTACCTCTTTGTCTAATGATCGAGTGGCAATAATGCCCAATGCATAAGGGACTTTCAGAGCGTAATGATTTTCTTGAGCCTTTTGGTCTGGTAGGGCAAATACCGTAAATGCTGCAGGAGCTTTTTCAGTCTCCCATTCCGCTTCAATAGCCGCTAATTTATATTTTTGAACATCACCCGCTTCATAACCACTTTCATCACCTAACAAAATAACAGAAAGGATGCTTGCAGTACCAAATCCAGCAGCAATGGCAAAGGAGCGTTTAGCAAAACCAGTATCTCGCCCTTTTAGTAAATACCAAGCACTTATACTCAGCACAAACATTGAACCGGCAACATAGCCACCAGATACAGTATGAATAAACTTAACCTGTGCTACGGGATTAAAGATAATTTCACTAAAGCTGGTTAACTCCATCCTCATCGTTTCGATATTAAGTTCAGCACCTACAGGATTTTGCATCCAACCATTAGCGATGAGTATCCATAAAGCAGAAAGATTGGTACCTATTGCCATTAACCATGTGGCTGTTAAATGTTGTGTTTTGGTTAGTCGATCCCAGCCAAAAAAGAACATGCCTACAAAGGTTGATTCTAAAAAGAATGCCATTAAACCTTCAATGGCCAGTGGTGCACCAAAGATATCCCCCACATAATGTGAATAATATGCCCAGTTTGTACCAAATGAAAACTCCATGGTTAACCCTGTTGCCACGCCAATGGCAAAGTTAATCCCGAAAAGCTTCCCCCAGAATTTAACCATATCTTTATAGACTTGCTTGCCTGTCATAACATAAACAGACTCCATAATGGCAAGTAAAAAGGTCAGGCCAATGGTTAACGGAACAAACAGAAAATGATACAACGCCACGGTGGCAAATTGTAAACGTGATATATCAACGACTTCTTGTGGAATCATAACGCATCCTTGAATGTATTAATAATTTTGGTATAGGTATTGGTGACAACGTGCCTTGGTTTATATCATAAATGTTTAATCAAAGTGATTGATAAATCGTAATCCATATTAATTAGTTATAATCTATATTGTCTTGGTCGTTTGAAAGGCTATTAATTATAATAAGTTATTGTGATGTATAGGCATGTAGTAAATTTCTTATAAGCTATTGATACTACAGTTTTTATTGATATAATATGAGTTTTGTGTTGTTATGGGGGGATTCCTCTACGCAGTGAAAAACAGACGATTCTAGCTTGTAGACGAATATTTACAATCACACAAATTTAAATCAAAGGAGACGAAAATGGCACATATTGTCGTTTTAGGCGCTGGAACAGGTGGAATGCCTGCAGCATACGAATTAATGGACGAACTTGGCGGTAGTCATGAAATTACGTTAATTAATGAGCGTGATTATTTTCAGTTTACGCCGTCGAATCCGTGGGTCGGTGTTGGTTGGAGATCACGTTCTGATATTACTTTCTCTATTGAAAAATACGTAACAAAAAAAGGCATTAAGTTTATAGCAGGTCGTGTTGATAAAATTGATGCAGCAAATAATGCGTTAACAATGGAAGGTGGCGACACTATTAATTACGATTACATGATAATCGCAACTGGCCCAAAATTATTCTTTGATGAAGTTGAAGGTGCTGGCCCACATGGTGGTCATACGCATTCTGTTTGTACGGTTGATCATGCAGAAATGTTCTACGAAGACTACAAAAAGCAACTTGAAAAAGGTAGCGGACATATCATCGTTGGCGCGATGCCATTTGCGAGTTGTTTTGGTCCTGCTTACGAATTTGCATTAATTGTTGATACCGATCTTAAAAAGCGCAAAATGCGTGATAAGTTTGATATAACTATCGTAACGTCTGAGCCTTATGTAGGTCACTTAGGTTTGGGTGGTGTTGGTGATTCAAAAGGTATGCTTGAGTCTGAATTGAGAAATCGACACATCAAGTGGATCGCAAATGCTAAAACAACTAAAGTTGAAGAAGGCAAAATGTTCGTTAGCGAGCTTGATGCAAAAGGTGAGATTTATACAGAGCATGAGTTGGATTTTGATCTTGCGATGATGCTTCCTGCATTCTTCGGCGTTGATGCTGTTGCAGCCGTTGAAGGTTTATGTAACCCACGTGGTTTTGTAATGATAGATGAATTCCACCGTAACCCAACTTACCAGAACATATTTTCTGCTGGTGTTTGTGTGGCAATTCCTCCTGTGGAAGCAACGCCTGTTCCTACAGGTGCACCTAAAACAGGTTATATGATTGAATCAATGGTTACCTCGGCTGTTCATAATATTGATGCGGCAATTCAAGGTAAAGAGCCTCACGCTAAAGGTACATGGACAGCACTTTGTCTAGCTGATTTTGGTGATACAGGTGCAGCATTCTTGGCTATTCCTCAAATTCCACCACGTAATGTGGCATGGTTTAAGAAAGGTAAATGGGTTCACTTAGCGAAGATCGCTTTTGAAAAATACTTTATTCGTAAGATGAAAAAAGGAAGTTCAGAGCCATTTTACGAGAAGTCTATTCTTAAAATGATGGGTGTTACTCGTTTGAAGTAATTATTTTGGTACTAGTCAGCTTTATTGCTGGTAAAATGCTGGTAAAGTAAAAGGGAGGCTAATTAGCCTCCTTTTTTATTGAACAGAAATAGGTTTTTAATGAAGCTCCCTGAAAATATAAGTAGCCAAGTACAATTAGCCCTTCAAGAAGATATCGGTACAGGTGATGTTACCGCAGATCTAATCCCTCAAGAAAATCAATCAAGTGCTACAGTAATTTGTCGTGATAATGCGATTTTGTCTGGGGTCGCTTGGTTTAATGAGGTGTTTAATCAAATAGATTCTGAAATAAAAATCGAGTGGAATTTTAAGGATGGTGATTCGGTTAAAGCTAACAGCCTTCTATGTAGGTTATCGGGTAATTCACGAGCAATTTTAAGTGGGGAGCGTGCCGCTTTAAATTTTGTACAAACATTGTCTGCAACAGCAACTCTAACAAATCAATTTGTTCTTCAAATTGAAAATTCTAAAACTAAAATTCTCGATACACGTAAAACATTGCCTAATTTACGTGATGCACAAAAGTATGCGGTACTTTGTGGTGGTGGACAAAATCATCGTATCGGTCTGTACGATATGATTCTCATAAAAGAAAATCATATTATGGCGGCTGGGTCGATTAGTAAAGCCGTGGCTCAAGCTAAAAAGCTCCATCCGAGTATTAAAATTGAGGTTGAGACAGAAAATTTGGAAGAGTTTAGAGAGGCAAGCAAGGCTGGTGCCGATATTATTATGCTCGATAACTTTGATCTTGGTTTAATGGCGAAAGCTGTGGCAGAAAATAAAGCTAATGACGGAATTATTAAATTAGAAGCATCGGGTGGCGTTAATATTAAAACAGTTAGAGAAATAGCAAAAACGGAGGTCGATTTTATTTCGGTAGGTGAAATTACCAAAGACATCCGTGCTGTAGATTTATCAATGCGTTTTGATAAGTAGTTATAGCGACTTAAAAAATGGCAAAAAAGAGGGGGGGTGACAAAATAATCTTCTTTTGATGATTTTTTATACATTTTATACATTCTTCCCCCCATTCCTTAATGAATATTCCCAATTTTGCCCTTCCTCTGGTAAAGTACGCGCCATATTGAACTAGGGGAAATGTCTCATGCCAATTAAGTTAGGTATTCCGTGCGAAACGGCTAAAGGTGAACGCCGAGTGGCGATTGATCCGTTTGTTATTGGTCGTTTAAGTAAACTGGGTGTACAAATTTTTGTAGAAAAAGGCGCAGGTAAAGCGGCTTTGATTTCAGATGCGCAGTTTGAAGGCGCGACTATGGTGGATAACGCTAAAGAGCTTTGTGAAAAATCGGATGTGATTTGGCGCGTACAAGCACCAACTGCAGATGAAGTTGCAATGATGCGTGATGGGTCAGTTTTAGTTGGCACATTGATGGCTCATAATAATATTGCGATGCTAAAATCGTTACAGGATAAGAAAATTACTAGTTTTGCGATGGAACTAATTCCACGCATCTCTCGTGCGCAGTCGATGGATGTTTTGTCATCACAAGCGGCGATTGCTGGTTATAAGGCAGCTATTATGGGTGCTGATATAGCACCACGTTTCTTTCCAATGTTAACGACGGCTGCAGGCACAATTCGCCCTTCTAAAGTTATCGTTATCGGTGTGGGTGTTGCAGGTTTACAAGCAATTGCTACTGCAAAGCGCCTAGGTGCAGTTGTTGAGGCCTATGACGTACGACCTGAAACAGCTGAGCAAATTGAATCTTTAGGAGCTAAAGCAATAACACTTTCAATCTCTGCAACAGGTGAAGGTGGATATGCACGAGAATTGTCAGCGGAAGAACGCGAGCAACAACAGCAAGAGCTTGCAGAATATATTTCAAAAGCTGATGTGTTAATCACAACAGCAGCTGTGCCAGGTAAGCCTGCTCCAAAAATAATTCCAGAAGCTACAGTTGAAGGTATGAAAGAAGGTGCAGTGATTATTGACCTTGCGGCAGAAGGTGGCGGAAACTGTACTTTAACTAAGCCTGGTGAAACCATAAAACATGGTGATGTAGTTATTCATGGGCCGTTAGATGTACCTAGCCAAGTACCTGTTCACGCCAGTGAAATGTATTCTAAAAATTTATATAATTTTATGCAGTTGTTGATTGATGACAACGGTGATTATGTACCAGATTTTGAAGACGAAATCGTGATTGGAGCCTTGCTAACCAAAGATGGTGACGTATTACATGAAGGCACAGTTGAGCTGTTAAATAAAACATTAGGGGAAAAATAATGGAAGGGTTTATCGCACTCTATATTTTCATGTTGGCGGCTGTTACAGGCTATGAAATTATTTCAAAAGTACCTGTTATCTTGCATACACCATTGATGTCTGGTTCTAACTTTGTACACGGCATAGTATTGGTTGGTGCAATGGTTGCAATGGGGCACGCTGAATCTACCGCGCAAACTGTGATCGGTTTTATTGCGGTTTTGTTAGCGGCAGGTAATGCTGTTGGTGGTTATGTAGTAACGGAGCGAATGCTTGAAATGTTTAAGCCTAGCGAAAAGAAAGGAGGAGATAAGTAATGGAAAACTTTGATCTTCTAGATTTTGTCATACAGGCAACGTATTTTATTGCAGCACTGTTATTTATTCTTGGCTTAAAACAAATGGGGTCACCGATGACAGCACGTCGCGGTATCGTTTGGGCTGGTGTAGGAATGGTGATGGCAACATTAATCACTTATTTCCACCATGAGATTAATCATAACTACTTATTGATGACCGTTGCTATCGGTATTGGTGGTGTTGTTGCCTACGTAAGTGGTAAAAAAGTGGCCATGACTGATATGCCACAAATGATCGCATTATATAACGGCATGGGTGGTGGTGCAGCAGCGGCGATTGCGGCTGTTGTTTTACTCAAACAAGATGAAATGCCAACAACGATTCAAGCACTGGCAGTTATTGGTGCATTGATTGGTACGGTTGCATTCTCTGGTTCCTTGGTTGCATACGCTAAGTTACAGGGCTTGATGCGTGGTGTTATTCGCTTTCCGATGCAGCAGTTTTTTAATGCTTTGGTTTTTGTTGTCGCACTTACTATTGGTTTGGCGATTATCTTAAACGGTACAGAATACAGTATGACATTGCTTGCTGTGTTCTTCATGCTTGCACTCGCCTTTGGTGTGATGGTAACTGTTCCTATCGGTGGTGCAGATATGCCAGTGGTTATTTCGCTATTCAATGCTCTTACTGGTCTTGCTGTTGGTTTTGAAGGTTATGTGCTTTCAAACCCTGCGATGATGATAGCGGGAATTGTAGTCGGCTCTGCAGGCACATTGTTAACGCAACTTATGGCGAAGGCAATGAATCGTCCTATCTCTAATGTCCTCTTTAGTAATTTTGGTGATACGGAAGGTGGTGAAGCGCAAGAAGTTTACGGTAGCATGAAAGAAATTGATGCTACTGATGTTGCCGTAATGATGGCATTCGCAGAAAAAGTTGTGATTATCCCAGGTTACGGTATGGCGGTAGCGCAAGCACAGCATAAAGTATGGGAAATGACTAAACAATTGCAAGAGCGCGGTGTAACGGTTAAGTTTGCGATTCACCCAGTAGCGGGTCGTATGCCAGGTCATATGAATGTACTGCTGGCAGAAGCGGGTGTGCCTTACGATATTATTTATGATCTAGATGAAATCAATGAAGAATTTCCAACAACAGATGTTGTATTGGTTATCGGTGCAAACGATGTTGTGAACCCCGCAGCGCGTACTGATCCAAATAGCCCAATCTATGGAATGCCAATTCTTAATGCAGATTATGCAAAGAATGTAATTGTGGTTAAACGTGGTAAAGGTACAGGCTTCTCTGGTATTGAAAATCATCTTTTCTTTGCGGATAACACACGTATGCTTTATGGTGATGGCCAAGATGTGGCAAATGATCTGGTTACAAGCTTAAAAGAGCTATAATATTTCACATCAATATAAAACAACATAGTCATCTCTAATACTTGCTAATAGAGGTGACTAGCTTGTTTTGCAAGGTGTAAACAGGTTCATTATTTTTTGCTTAAAAAAGCAAATAAATTACTTGATATTTCTAAAAGGCCTCTGCAATGAGGCTTTTTGTTTGTTTGTTATGCACAGATGCAATGATGGACTAACCTAAGTTAAGTTTCTTTTTTAAAGAAAAACTCAAATAATCTATAAGCTATTGAAAACAAAAGAATATTAGCTTTTCATGTTATGGTTTAAATAACAAGTAATATCGTGAAAAGTCAGTAACATACTATAGTTTTCAGAGTTTAATCCACAAAGTTATCCACAGGTTAGTGCAAAAAAGATAAGTAATGAATTATTAGTAAGTTAGATAATATTCGATAGTTAATTTTTACTAATCCCAGCTAAATAAACACCAAAAACACACAATAGTGAATTGTTATGATTATACTTGTATTCTTTATGCTATTTTTGTCACCCCCCCACTTTTTGGCGGTTTTGTATTTGTGAATACCAACCAAACGAATGTAATACGTGTCGCAATTCAACGACCCATTTATAAGTTACTAGATTATCGCTGTGATTTTGCGCTGCGACCAAAAGTAGGTTGCCTGTTAAAAGTACCTCTGAGTAATTCTGTAGTTGTAGCTTTGGTTGTTGAAACTAACATAGAAAGTGAATTTAAAAACCTAAAAGAAGTCGTTGAAATATTGGATGATGATCCACTCATCGATGATGAAATGATGACATTACTAAACTGGGCAAGTAATTATTATTTTTACCCCTTAGGTGAAGTTTTATTTCATGCTCTTCCTGTTGCATTACGAAAAGGAAAACAAAAGCCGAAACTACGCATATGGCAGGCAAGTCGAATAGGTCAAACTTTTAATCTTGATGATCTGAAACGTGCACCCAAACAACAATCCCTTTTAAAGCTATTACAAAAAGGAGAAATAGGGGAGCAATATTTGAATGATCAATTGGGTAAGACATGGCGTAATATTCTCAAACAGCTAGATAAAAAAGAATTAGTGACCTTTCGAGAAGTCGATACTGATTTTCAAATATTAAAAAATTCAGAACAGCCCCCTAAAAAAATTCAACTTACATTAACAGATGAACAGCAACAGAGTGTGCAGTCCATAGGTGAATACTTTAAGGAAAAAAATCCTAAGCCAATACTATTGCATGGAATTACGGGAAGTGGAAAAACTGAAGTTTATCTAAGAGTAATAGAGCCAATATTAGCACTAGATAAGCAAGTATTGGTATTGGTGCCAGAGATAGGTTTAACCCCACAATTACTGCGTAGATTTAAAGAGCACTTCCCTCAATATAGTACAGCAATAATGCATTCGGGTTTAGCAGAAGGTGAGCGTTTGCGGTTATGGATGGGGGCAAAATCAGGAACTATCGATATTATTATAGGTACACGTTCGGCAATTTTTACACCAATGAATAACCTAGGTGTAATATTAATCGATGAGGAACACGATGCATCTTTCAAGCAACAAGAAGGTTTTTTGTATCAAGGGCGTGACATGGCAATTAAGCGTGCTTATGATTTAAGTGTTCCTGTCTTGCTAGGTAGTGCGACGCCCTCATTAGAGTCATTGCAAAATGTAAATCAAGGACGTTATCACTATTTAAGATTAGCAAGCAGACCAGGTACAAGTAAACGCCCCGAAATGGTGGTACAGGATATTCGCGCGCTACCACTTGAAGCGGGTATTAGTAGCTTATTAATGAGTGAGATTCGCACACATATTCAGAATAATAATCAAGTGATGGTTTTTTTAAACCGTCGTGGTTTTTCGCCAGTGTTGATGTGTCCTGCCTGTGGTTGGCACGCAAGTTGTAATCACTGTGAAATGGGAATGACCTATCATGCTTCAGCGCATAAAGTGATTTGCCATCATTGTGGGGTTGAGGAATTTATAAAGTCGACTTGCCCTGATTGTCATAGTGATAAATTGACAACACAGGGACAGGGTACAGAAAGGATAGAACAGGCTCTAAAGACACACTTTCCAGAAACACCCGTAATTAGAATCGATCGTGATAGTACTTCGAAAAAAGGCTCTCTAGAAAAAAAATTACAGCAAGTTAATAAAGGTGATCCAGTTATTTTGATTGGTACCCAAATGCTAACCAAAGGGCATGACTTTCCTAAGCTAACGTTGGTGGGTATTTTAGATGTAGATCAAGCACTATTTAGCACGGATTACCGTGCTCAAGAACGTTTAGCACAGCAAGTGTTGCAAGTATCAGGGAGAGCAGGGCGAGGTGAGCAAAAAGGGCGAGTAGTATTGCAGACATCTCAACCCGAACACCCATTATTGATTAGCTTATTATCTAAAGGATATTTGCAAGTATCAAAAGAAATTTTGAACGAAAGAAAGCTATGGCACTACCCACCCTTCGGAGCGCAAGCTTTAATTCGTGTGAGTGCGGATAAAGAAAGTGCTGGAATGAATTTTTTAAACAAATTAGTAGGTCAATTGCAACTTGAGTCAGGGGGATTTAATCAAGGGGTAGAGCTATTAGGCCCAATCCCATCACCTTTAGCAAAAAGGGCAGGGCGCTTTCGTTCTCAGTTGCTAATATCATCGGAACAACGGGGGCAATTGCACGCGATGATTAAGAGGATATTGCCCAAATTAATTAAATATAGAAGAACAGGTGGTGTTCGTTGGATTATCGATATAGATCCTATGGATTTTTTATAAGCCTATTAGTTAACTCAATGTTTCTAGTAAAGCAGGTGAGAAGAGTCTTGTAAGTATCGAAAAATAATGGCAATATTAGCGCGGGGATTTCTTTCTCATTCTAATAATTCTAATAAATTGCAGCAGCTTAACCACTTAAAGAGAGATAAAATGTATAAAGATTTTAAGAAAAGTGAATCATTAGATACTGGCTTCGTGGGCGGAAGTGGCATTATCTGGATGTTCTCAGGGATCATTCTAGGCTTACTTGTTGGCTTAGGAATGTATTATTTTACAAATAATAATTCTTCTGCGCTTTCTATGGTTGGTACTGTGCAGAATAAAATTAAACAAGCACAGAGTGCTAAACCACAGCCAACATATACATCAAACAAAAACCTTGTGTCTCAAAAGAAATTTAAACAGCTTAAGCCAATAGAGCAAAAGCCACGACAAACTAAATTCAGTTACTATGCTGTTTTGCCGACACTAGATGTACCAGTAGGATCAACAAAGCCTATTGATACTAGTCTACAAGTATCGTCGACTATTCGTAAAATACAAAAAACTGAGAAGATTAAAACTATTGGTTTAGCACCTGTAGCTGATATAGCACCTGTAAAAGAAGTTCAACAACAACGAAATATTGTAAGAGAGGGCAATTTCCTTTTACAAGTAGCATCCTATAAGAAAAAGAGTAGTGCAAAAATCACTCGAGGGCGCTTAACGAAGAAGGGTATAGATGCTTATATTCAAGAAAAGAAAATTAAAGGCAGAATGTGGTATCGAGTAGTTGCGGGCCCAGTTGATCAAAATAGTATTTCAAGCTGGAAAAGTTCAGCTGAGCGAATGGGCCACCGCCCATTAGTTATCTCGCTCCGTTAACGGGTTATAACTGTGGCAAAGAAAGAATCAATAATAGAAGCAGCAGCAACGGCTTCTTTGGATTCTGGGCAAGTGCCTAGTTTAATACAGGGGCAAATTGCCTATCTTTACAAAAACAAAACATTAGGTTTCTGGAGTAATATATTACTTTCTAGTTTTCTAGCATTCTTTTTATGGTTTCATTTTGCAAACCAGCAATTCCCCTTACTTATCTGGCTCGGCTTAATTATCACCCTTAGTATTGTTCGTTTAATCATGGGGAGAAGCTTTAAGCCCGAACACCAATATACACAAGTTGAGCTCACAAGCTGGGCAAACCGACACGTATTCTTTTCAACCTTTATTAGTACAATTTGGGGTTTAGCTGGGGTTGTTTTCTTCCCGGCAGAATTTCCTTATTTGATAATGATGATTTTGGTATTGTTTAGCGTTCTATTGGCTTCAATTCCTACACTAGCAGCTTCACGTATTGCGTATTATTTTCAAATATTAATTACATTGCTACCTATTACGATCTTACTTTTTTTAAGTAAGGATGATGGGCATAGTTTAGTAGCAGGTGCGGTTATTATTTTGGCGATAACCTTAATTTTCGCATCAAATTATATATACCAACTACTTTATGAATTACAAGAAACTCAACTAAAACTACAAGATTTGGCAGATACAGATCAGCTAACACAACTTGCAAACCGTCGACACTTTGATCGTAAATTTAAGCTTGAATGGCGACGAGCGATGCGAGAAAAAACACCGATATCAATGCTATTGATAGATGTAGACTTTTTCAAAAAATATAATGATACCTATGGACACCAGGCAGGTGATAGTTGTTTGAAACAAATTGCAGACACACTTGCTTCTGTTACACACCGCCCAGCTGACTTAGCATCACGTTATGGTGGCGAAGAATTTTCGATTCTTTTACCCGTAACAAAACAAACAGATGCTGTCATGCTAGCAGAACGTTTAAGGCGTAAAATAGAAGGATTACAGATAGAGCATTCCCGCACAGATATTGGTGTAGTAACTGTGAGTATTGGCGTTTCGTGTTGTGAGCCAGCATGGGACTTTACGGGTAAAACACCTGATGAAGAACAAAAAGTCATTTTCCCTGCAATGTTATTAACAGCAGCTGATAATGCACTTTATGTCTCTAAAGAGCGCGGTAGAAACCAAGTTTCAGAACAGGGCTGTGGTGATCATAAAATGGCAAAAGCATTACGCAAACAGGCAGAGGCAGATACATCTGTGTCATAATTCGTCTTAGTAGTGCAATAAAGTGTCACCCCCCACCTTTTTTAGTGTTTTGTAAGATAGTCCACTCCTTCTGCTTATTGTTTAAATCCCATGTCTGAATCACCAAAGTCAAACCAATTTAAATCCTTAAAAGATTTAGCAACCAAGCTGAATCGTTGCAGGGCTTCGCACCGTTTCGCTTTTAGTAAAGAGCTTCATAAGCTAAGGAGTTTAAAGCCCAAGAGTGGTGGTATTAACGAAAAGGTTGACAAGAACTTTAATAAAGCAATTGAGCGAATCAAGGCAAAAATAGATTCTTCAATAGATATTCGAGAACAGCGTTTAAAAAATCTCCCTAAGCCAAGCTACCCTGATCTCCCAGTTGCTGATAGACGTGACGAAATCATTGAAACCATACGTGACAATCAAGTCACCATTATTTGCGGAGAAACTGGCTCAGGTAAAACCACTCAATTACCTAAAATGTGTTTGGAGCTAGGCAGAGGTGTTGATGGCTTAATCGGACATACACAGCCGCGTCGATTAGCGGCAAGAAGTGTAGCGGCGCGCATTGCTGAAGAGTTAAATACCGAGCTTGGTTCTGTCGTTGGTTATAAAGTACGTTTTCATGATCATACTAATGAGAATAGTTACGTTAAGTTAATGACCGATGGCATCTTGTTGGCAGAGATTCGCAATGACCGTTATCTCAATCAATACGACACACTGATTATTGATGAGGCGCATGAGCGTAGCCTCAATATTGATTTCTTGCTGGGTTATTTACGTTGGTTGCTTCCCCGCCGTAAAGACTTAAAGGTCATTATCACTTCGGCAACGATAGACCCTAAGCGCTTTGCCAAACATTTTAATTTTAACGGTAAAGACGCACCCGTGATAGAAGTGTCAGGACGAACCTATCCCGTAGAAATACGTTACCACTCTCTTTTGCAAGAGGCAGAGAATGGTAAAGATAAAGCAGTAGGAAAAGAAGAAACTCAAAAAGACATGGTACAAGCCATTGTTGATGCTAGTGATGAATTGATGAATGAATCACCTGGCGGAATTTTGGTATTTCTATCAGGCGAGAGAGAGATACGAGAAGCAAGCGAAGCATTACGAAAGCACCACAAACCCAGTGTTGAAATCCTACCATTATTTGCACGGCTTTCTGCAAAAGAGCAAAACAAGATTTTTCATCCTACAGGTGCAAGGCGCATTGTTTTAGCCACTAATGTTGCAGAAACATCGTTGACTGTGCCTGGAATAAAATATGTGATTGATACAGGTTTAGCACGTATCTCACGTTACTCATGGCGTTCGCGTGTACAACGTTTGCCGATTGAAAAAATATCGCAAGCATCAGCAAATCAACGTTCAGGGCGTTGTGGCCGTACCAGCAATGGTATTGCGATTCGGTTGTATGCCGAAGATGATTTTGAAGCTAGATCAGAATTTACCCTGCCAGAAATACAGCGAACAAATTTAGCTTCAGTTATCTTGCAGTTGGCATCATTAAACCTTGGTGATGTGTATGACTTCCCCTATTTAGAAGCACCCGATTCGGGGATGATTCGAGATGGTTACAAGCTCTTATTTGAATTAGGTGCGGTGACCAAAACCAAAGGTGATAAGACTTTTAGTGACGGGATGAAAATCACCCAAATGGGCAGACAACTTGCGAGTCTGCCGATTGATCCAAGGCTAGGTCGAATGTTGTTAGCCGCAAAAGAGCAAGGTGTGCTGGATGAGGTTTTGGTTATCGTAAGCGCCTTATCGGTGCAAGATGTACGCGAACGCCCAATGGATAAACAACAGGCATCTGATCAAAAACACAGTCGTTTTAAAGATGAAAATTCAGACTTTATCGCCCTGTTAAAACTTTGGGATTATTACCACGATAAAAACGGTGAGCTATCTCAAGGGCAATTACGCAAGTTGTGTCGCCGTGAGTTTTTATCATTTATGCGCTTGCGCGAATGGAATGAAACTTACCGACAGTTGCGGATGAGTTTAAAAGGCTCTCTATTTGGCAAAGACG
>Ga0256840_1000441_pt1 | contig 42830 bp, 36 predicted proteins | sample 355202metaG_FD_185969 | JGI IMG/M metagenome (GOLD analysis project Ga0256840, IMG submission 185969) | Hydrothermal vent microbial communities from Mid Atlantic Ridge, Atlantic Ocean - 355-202 | ecosystem: Environmental > Aquatic > Marine > Hydrothermal vents | place: Atlantic Ocean: Mid...
TGAGCCTTCGTCATCCTGAACTTGAGCCTTCGTCATCCTGAACTTGAGCCTTCGTCATCCTGAACTTGAGCCTTCGTCATCCTGAACTTGAGCCTTCGTCATCCTGAACTTGATTCAGGATCTTTCTTCCCTTTGTCATTCTGAACTTGAGTACGTCATTCTGAACTTGAGTACGTCATTCTGAACTTGATTCAGAATCCCTACTTAGATGCTATTACTTCTATAGAGTTAATAGCATCTTGACCCTCTATAGAGTTAAGGACATCAAAACTATCGCTATCATCTTCTTCTATAGCACCAAAAACAGTGTGGACACCATCAAGATGTGGAGTTGCAACAAATGTGATGAAAAATTGACTACCACCAGTGTTTGGTCCAGCGTGAGCCATAGAGAGTGTACCTGCTCTGTGCTTAGAAGTGTTAAGGTTTGTTTCACATGGGATAGCCCAGTCTGGTCCACCAGCACCAGTACCATCAGGACAGCCACCTTGAGCCATGAATCCAGGGATGACACGGTGAAAGTTAAGGTCGTTGTAAAACCCTGTATTTGCTAGGTGTGCAAAGTTTGCAACAGTATTTGGAGTTTCATCAGGATAAAGTTTAATCCATATGTCACCTTTAGCAGTAGATACTTTTGCCCACTGCATTGCTGCTAATTCTTCTTCGCTTACATCGTAAGTTTTTAATTCAGTTCTTCCAAACATTATAGTTCCTAATAAATAATTTTTGAAATTCTACTATAATAACGCAAATGAAAAGAAATATTATTAAAAATATAACTATTAGACAAGCAAATATCTATGTATCGCTTGTTTTATTTGTATTCACTATTATCTTCGTTTCTTTGCTTGTAGAAGAGATTTACGAAGATTATGAGATAGCCTTAGAGCAAAAAAATATAACAAGTAAAATTTTAACAGATAGAGAATTTTTAATAGAAAAAGAAAGCAAGCTTAAATCTTTACTGATAAAAACAATCCTTTCCATAGTCACACTTGCCTTTATACTTTTTGGAATAGTTCTTGGTCTGTATAAAATTTTAAACACAATGCTTCAAAAAGATACTCAAGCTTTTTTAGATTTTTTTAGTGATGTGACACATAGAGATGTCCGTATGAAAAATGATAGTATTTTTTTTAAAGACTTTAAAACTATGGTTGGCTATGCTAATGCAATGGTAAATACAATCAGTGAGCAAAAAGAATCTTTAAGAGAGTTAAATACCTCCTTAGAAGAAAGGGTACAGCAAAAAACTGCTGATCTTGAAAATTTGCTTCAATCTCAAAAAGAATTTTTACGTTATACGGTCCATGAGACAAACACCCCTTTAAGTGTTATTCTTACCTCTATAGAGTTGTATAATATGAAAAATAAAAAAGATAAACAACTCTCAAAAATAGAAGCTGCTGCTAAAAATATATTTAACATATATGATGATTTGAGTTATTTGGTCAAAAAAGATCAAGTGGCGTACCCTAAAAAAGTTATCAATTTAGGAGATTATATAAAAAGTAGGGTAGACTTTTTTACTGAAGTCGCGCAACTATCTAAGTTAGAATTTTCATTTAATGCTACTGATACGAAGTATCATATATACTTTAATGAAACAAAATTACAACGTATAGTTGATAACACTTTAACAAATGCTATTAAGTATACCTTGGCAGGCGAGATGATATATATAGAGTTGAAAAAATATGGCTCTTTTATAGATATGGATATAAACTCTAAATCAAAACTCATCAAAGATACAAAAAAAGTGTTTGATGCTTACTACAGGGAAGAAAAAACCCAAAATGGTTTTGGTCTTGGACTACGCTTAGTAAGCACAATATGTGATGAGGAGGATGTTGAGATATTTGTACGTTCAGATAGTTCTAATACCTCATTTTCTTATCGATTTATGCTAATGGGAGATTAGGGGATGAAGATACTTTTACTTGAAGATGAAGTGATGTTAAATGAATCTATAACTGAATACTTAGAATTGCAAGGACATAATGTAAAATCTTTTGTCAATGGAGATGAAGCCTTTGATGATATACAACAAAATGCCTATGACTTACTTATACTTGATATAAATGTACCAGGGCTAGATGGTTTAGAATTATTAGAAAAGTTACATCAGTTGAAGTTGCATACGCCTAGTATATATATTAGTGCGCTTGTAGACATTGAAGATATATCTCGGGCATATGACTTAGGTTGCAATGATTATATGAAAAAGCCATTTCATCTTAAAGAATTAGCTCTAAGGGTAGATAAGATTAAATTGTCTACTGACACGCCTCGTGTTCATTTGCGCCTTTCAAAAAACTACTCTTACGACCAAGAACACTCAATACTTCTTTTTAAACAAGTGGAACAGATTTTAACGAAAAAACAATCTCAGATTATAAATATTTTAGCTAGAAATCGTGGTAGAGTTGTTGACTTTGAACAGTTCTGTGAGTATGTTTGGCAAGATACTTTTGTTGATAATGCAACTATTCGTGCGGAGGTCAACAGACTCAAAAAAACTCTCAAGGAAGATATCATCATCAATGTTCGCGGTATGGGCTATATGATAGATAAACCAAAAGTGTTACATTAATTCTCATATTTAGAACTAAAGTAATTTATTTTCTTTATATTTCTCTTTGCTATGTTCATGCTACACTCCTTCTCTAGTATTAGAATGTAAAAATATTCTAGGAGAAGAGAATGAAAAAAACGATACTTAGCTTAGCTGCATTAGTTGCTGTGACAAGCTTGTCAGCAGATACTGATGGAGTGAACACTAAATTAAAACATGGAAAACATGCAAAGAAAGAGACACCTCAAGCAAAAAGCGTAGATGATTTGAGTTCAATGTTTACAGAGGGTAAGACGAGTGGTCAGTTTCGTACTTTTTATGTAGATAGACAATATCAAGGTGGTAGTGGAAGTACGACACATAGAAATGATTTAGCAGTTGGTGGTCATCTGAAGTTTGAAACAGCTGCATTTGCTGGTTTGTCCTTAGCATCATCATTTTATACTTCTAATAGTATTAAATGGTTAGCTTATGATGTTCAAGATCCATCATTGACTAACAATGGTGAAAATTATTCTGTTCTTGGTGAAGCATATGTAAATATCAACTTAGCATCATATGGTACAAAAACGAATGCAAAACTTGGTTATCAACGATATGACACACCTATGATGGGAAGTGATGATGCCCGTATGACGCCAAATACTTTTAGTGCATATAAGTTAACTAATACTGATGTAGATGGATTAAAATTTCAGCTTGCACATATAGATGCTATAGCGTATGGTTCTTTTAGCAATATATATAGTGGTGGAATCTTGGGTGCAACATCTGGTTATCCAGCTCTAGCTAAGCCAGGAAGTGGTAAATACCATAACTTAGGTCAAATAACTGTTGGTAAAGACACAGCAGGTGTTACAAATGCACAGTTAACATATACGGCAAAACATTTTCATGTAAAAGTGTCAAATGATTATGCTTGGGATATGTACAATACTCTTTATGCAGAGTTAGGAACATCTTGGGATTGTTTACTTAATAGCAACATCCATCCATTTGTAAAAGCACAAGTTATCAAACAAAATAGTGTTGGTGATAAGCTTATGGGTAATATAGCTGGGACTGGAAAAATAGACTCGCTTTACTGGGGTGCTAAAGTTGGTGCTAAGTACGCTGGTTTTGCAGCTTATGTAGCGTATTCTCAAACTGGTGCAAATGATGCAAATAGTGATTCTAGCTATGAGAATGCAATCGTTTCACAATTTGGTGGTATGCCTGCATATACTCAAGGTATGGTAACTCGTCATCAGTTTTTAGCTGGAACTAAAGCTACAAAATATGCAGCCGTATATAACTTTAAAAGTTTAGGTGTAAACCTTTCAACTGCTGCATACTATGCAACATTCGATATGGATGCAAATAGTGGCTATGGAGTAGAGAGAACTGCTAGTGAACCTGGTTTTGACATCAAATATTACCTAGCATCTGTAAAAAAACTTCAACTTCGTTTTCGCGGAAACTTTCCAAGAAAATTTGTCGAAGGTACAGCTGGAAGTGATACAGGATGGGATGAATACAGACTAATAGCTAACTATAATTTCTAGTCAATAGAAACTATAAAAATTAAGGAAATTAAATATGAATCAAGAATTAGTAGAAAAAATTAAGGCAAATCCAGATTATCAAAAACTAGTGAAAACTAGAACTGGATACGCTGTTAAAATGAGTGTAGCGATGTTGGTAGTGTATTTTGCATTTATCTTAACTATCGCTTTTGATCCTTCAGCTTTGGCTGTACCGTTGAGTGATGGTGGTGTGACTACCATTGGTATTCCTATCGGGATGGCAATTATTGTTTTTGCATTTGTCTTAACTGGACTCTACACGAAACGTGCAAATACTGAGTTTGATGACTTAACAAATAAAATCAAAAAATCTCTAGGAGAAAACTAATATGATAAATAGAGCATTTTTATTTTTAATTTTAGGTTCTATTGCAGTTCTTGCAAGTGGAACTATAGATGGTGAGATAGTTAAACAGGACTTAAATGTGTCTGCTATCATCATGTTTTTACTTTTTGTATCTGGTACCTTAGGTATAACTTACTGGGCTGCTAAGCGTACAAAATCTGCTAAAGATTTCTACACTGCAGGTGGTGGGATAACAGGACTTCAAAATGGTATGGCAATTGCAGGTGATTACATGTCAGCTGCTTCGTTTTTAGGAATATCTGGACTTGTATATCTTAAAGGTTATGATGGTCTTATCTACTCGATAGGTTTCTTAGTTGGTTGGCCTTTAATCCTTTTTCTTATCGCTGAGCCTTTAAGAAACTTAGGAAAGTATACTTTTGCAGATGTTGCTTCATATAGACTTCGTCAAACTCCTATCCGTACACTTGCTGCAGCTGGGTCTATTGCAACTGTTATTCTTTATCTTATAGCTCAAATGGTTGGGGCTGGTAAGCTTATCCAACTTTTATTTGGACTTGATTATGAGGTAGCCGTTATCTTAGTGGGTGTGTTGATGATACTTTATGTAACCTTTGGTGGTATGCTTGCTACGACATGGGTACAGATTATTAAAGCATTTTTGTTACTCTCTGGTGCTACATTTATGGCTATCGCTGTAATGGCACACTATGACTTTAGTTTTAACTCTTTATTTACTGCTGCTGTTGATGTCAAAGGTATAGATGTAATGAGCCCGGGTGGACTAGTATCTGATCCAGTCTCTGCCATATCGCTCGCAGTTGCATTGATGTTTGGTACAGCGGGTCTTCCTCATATTCTTATGAGATTTTTTACGGTTAGTGATGCTAAGGAAGCTCGCAAATCAGTTTTCTTTGCAACTGGTTTCATCGGTTACTTTTACATCTTAACTTTCATCATCGGTTTTGGTGCTATTGTTATGGTTTATCAAAACCCTGAGTACTTAGACTTAGCGAAACAAGCTATATCTGGCGGTTATCCGATATTAGGTGGTAAGAACATGGCTGCGATTCACTTGAGTCATGCTGTTGGTGGGGACTTCTTCCTTGGCTTTATCTCTGCGGTTGCTTTTGCTACTATCTTAGCGGTTGTTTCTGGTCTTACATTGGCTGGTGCATCTGCAATATCTCATGACCTTTATGCTTCTGTATTTAAAAAAGGAAATGCTGATGGTCAATCTGAAATGAGAGTTTCTAAAATGGCTACTGTTGGTTTAGGAATCGTAGCTATCTTCATGGGTATCGCTTTTGAGCAACAAAATATTGCTTTTGTGGTTGGTCTTGCTTTTGCCATCGCTGCATCTGCTAACTTCCCTATCCTCATGCTTTCTATGTACTGGAGAAAACTGACAACTCGTGGTGCTGTGTACGGTGGAAGTCTTGGACTTGCTACTGCTGTAATGCTTGTAATACTTGGTCCAATTGTATGGGTGCAAATACTTGGAAATGCTGAGGCAATTTTCCCTTATAAATACCCAGCATTGTTCTCTGTAACAGTTTCTTTTGTATCTATTTGGTTGATATCTATCACAGATAACTCTCAAAATGCTAAAGATGAACAAGCTATGTTTGATGCTCAATATGTGAGAAGTCAAACTGGTATCGGTGCTGAAGGAGCGAGTGAGCATTAAGCTCACCCTTCACCATGAGCATATTAGATCAAAGAAGACTTATAGAGTCAATTCATCCATTTGAGTTACTGAATGCATCTGTTCTTGATGATTTAATGCAAAAGATAGATATAGCATACTATCCAAAAGATACCCTTCTTATCTCAAGAACTATAGCAAGTGTAGCTTTTTATATCATCATTAAAGGTTCAGTAGTTGAGATACTAGATGATGAGATTACAAATGTATACTCCGAGGGTGATAGCTTTGATGCTAATGCACTTATTTATAATAAATCAGAGTCAAAATTTATAGTCCAAGAAGACCTCATATGCTATGAGATTAAAAAACCTGACTTTTTACTTTTGATGCAAGACAAACGTGTGCAGTCTTATTTTTTACAAGACTTTGTTACTCGGCATAAACAACTAAAAGAGTATGATGCTAAGAGTGATTTTAGCCCTTTTTTAATGGCAAAAATACAAGATATGTTTTTACATAAGGCATGTATAGTTGATGGAAATATAAGTATCTTTGATGCGGTCTCTCTGCAAGAAGAAATGGGTGCTAAAGTTATCTTGGTTGAAGATGATGCTAAGTACTTTGTAGTGAGTGATACTAACCTGAAAAAAGATGTCCTACTTGGTGATGTTCACGTTAGGGACAAGATCTCTAAAATAGCTAAAAATGAAGTGATAAGCATAGATGTGAATGACTTTTTGTTTAATGCCTTGTTACTTATGACAAAATATGAGATAAAAAGAGTAGTAGTTATGGATGATGCTAAGGTTGTAGGAATCTTAGAACAACTTGATTTACTAAGTTTTTTTGCAAACCATTCTCATATAGTTGCAGTGAGGATAGATAAAGCAAACTCTGTTGATGAACTCAAGGATGTAACTCAAAGTCTCAACAATCTTATAACTACACTTCGTGCTAAGGGTGTAAAGTTTAGATATATAGCTAAATTAGTTGCAACTTTAAATGAAAAGATTTACTTAAAACTTTTCAATATGACTTTAGATGAAGAGTTACAAAAACAATGTTGTTTGATTGTTATGGGAAGTGAGGGGAGGGAGGAACAAACCCTTAAAACTGACCAAGACAATGCCTTGATAATAAAAGATGGACTTGATAAAGATATGTTTGTAAATCCAATGATGCTTTTAAATCAATATCTACTCGAACTAGGGTTTCCAAAGTGCGAGGGCGATGTAATGGTAAGTAATGAGTTTTGGCGCAAAAGTGCCAAAGAGTACAAAACGCAGATAAGTACCTGGGCTAACTCTATGCAAGAGAGTGAACTTCAAAATCTTAGTATATTTTTAGATGCTAAGTGTGTAGCTGGCGATGAGAGTTTACTCAAAGAAGTAAATGAATATCTTTACTCACATTTTCATTCTCGTGATGATATCTTAGCCCATATGGCTGTAGCTGTGCTTAACTTTGAGACGCCACTTACACTATTTAGCTCATTTGTAATTCAAAAAGAGCATGATAATAAACTCAACTTAAAAAAAGGTGGCTTGTTTGCCTTAGTTCATGGTGTGAGGACCCTCTCTTTAGAGTATGAGATAGATACTTCAAATACCGTAGATCGTATAAAAGAGTTAAACAATAAAGGTGTATTTGATAAGAATTTTGCAACAGAGCTCCTAGAAAGTTTTGACACAATGTCTGGCATGAGAATAAGAGCAAATGAGATAGATCCAAATGAGCTTTCAAAAGTTCAAAAAGATCTTCTCAAGGACAGTTTTAAAGTTGTTAATAAATTCAAAAAATTTCTGAGTTTTCATTTTCATCTCAATATGGTCTCCTAATGTTTTTTCATTTTTTTAAAAAAAAGCAGATTGGCTTTGATGAAGTAGTTGTTTTCGACACAGAAACAACAGGACTTAATCCAAAAAAAGATGATATTTTATCTATCGGTGCGGTGAAGATAAAAAATAACAAAATCATTACATCTCAAACTTTTGAGCTATTTGTAAAGTATGAAAAAGAGATAAATCATGAAAGCATTAAGATACATAAAATTCGTCCAGTTGATTTAGTGGATGCTATAGATATAGATAAAGCAATAGAGCTTTTTTTAGATTTTATAGGTGATTTGCCTTTGGTTGGGTATTACTTAGAATTTGATGTAGCGATGATTAACAAGTATGTAAAACCTAAGTTAGGATATAAACTCAAAAATAAGCAAATAGAGGTTTCTGAAATCTATTATGATAGAGAAATTAAGTTTATACCGCAAGGAAATATTGATTTGAGGTTTGATACAATACTCAAAAAATGTGAGGTGCCCAATATGGGTGCACATAATGCCGTTAATGATGCAATCATGACAGCAATGATATATTTAAAATTAATAAAATAAAGGAATGACCAATGTCAAAACAAATTTTTCAACCAAATGCAGAGTTTGCTAAAAATGCAAATATAGGAAGTATGGATGAGTATAACAAACTCATGAATAAATCAAAAGATAATTATGAAGGTTTTTGGGGTGAGTATGCCAAAGAAAAACTTGACTGGATTAAACCTTTTGATAGCGTTTTAGATGAGTCTAATGCTCCATTTGTTAAATGGTTTGATGGTGGTAAGCTTAATGTTTCTGCACAATGTATAGACCGTCATTTAGATACTCGTAAAAATAAAGCAGCTATCATATTTGAGGGTGACCGTGGTGATGTTCAGACTATTACATATCTTGACCTTTACAAAAATGTAAACAAGTTCTCAAACCTTTTAAAAGAGGATTTTGGTGTTAAAAAAGGGGACCGTGTAGTTATCTATATGCCTATGATTCCTGAAGCTGCTTATGCAATGCTCGCTTGTGCTCGTATAGGAGCTATTCACTCTATCGTATTTGGTGGATTTTCTTCTGAAGCTTTAAAAGACCGTATCGAAGATGCTGAGGCTAAAGTGGTTATAACTGCTGATGGTGCTTACAGAAAAACTAAACCTTATATGTTAAAACCAGTAGTAGATGCTGCCATCACTGAGGGAAGCCCAGTTGAAAAAGTTTTAGTTGTAGAGCGTAATAATGAAGAGGTGACTTGGGTAGCTGGAAGAGACTATTCGTATAATGAACTTATAAAAAATAAATCAACACATTGTAGATATGAAGAGATGGACTCTGAAGACCCACTTTTCTTACTCTATACTTCTGGAAGCACTGGGAAACCAAAAGGTGTCCAGCATAACTCTGCTGGGTATATACTATGGGCGCAGATGACTATGGAGTGGGTTTTTGATGTAAAAGAAAATGACACTTACTGGTGTACAGCTGATGTTGGTTGGATAACTGGGCACACTTACATAGTCTATGGTCCACTCGCGATGGGTGCTACTACTGTTATGTTTGAAGGTGTTATCACTTACCCTGACGCTGGTCGTCCTTGGGCGATGGTTGAAAACCACCGTATAAACCAGTTCTATACAGCGCCTACTGCTATCCGTGTACTGCATAAGATGGGTGAAGATACACCTAAAAAATATGACCTTTCTTCACTAAAAGTTCTTGGAACTGTTGGTGAGCCTATAGACCCCCCTGCATGGAAATGGTACTATGAAGAGGTTGGAAGTTCTAAGTGCGCTATAGTTGATACTTACTGGCAAACAGAAACTGGGGGGCATATAGTGTCTCCACTTCCAGGGGCTACTCCTATCAAACCTGCTTGTGCAACATTACCACTTCCTGGAATAATGGCTGAGATTTTAGACCCAGAGACAGGAGAAAAAGTTACTGAGGGTGAGAGTGGTTACATGTGTATAACAAAACCATGGCCATCACAAATCCGTGGAGTATGGGGCGATGAAGAGAGATATGTTAAGTCATATTTTGGTGATGTAACAAAAGATGGCAAAGCTGTTTACTTTACTGGTGATGGCGCAAACTATGATGAAGATGGCTACATAACTATCACTGGTCGTACTGATGATGTTATCAATGTAAGTGGACACAGAATGGGTACAGCGGAAGTTGAAGCTGCTCTTAAAAAAGAGAGTGAAGTAGCGGAAGTTGCTGTTGTAGGTAAGCCACATGAACTAAAAGGTGAGGGTATCTTCGCCTATGTTGTTTTAAAACATGGACTAGATGATAGTCGTTTTGAAGATGATGTAGCTATGATGAAAAATCTTAATGGTATTATCAAAAAAGAGATAGGTGCTATAGCTGTGTGTGATGACATCGTCTTTATACCAGGACTTCCTAAAACTCGCTCTGGTAAGATTATGCGTCGTATACTTCGTGCTATTGCAAAGGGTGAGAAAATCACTCAAGACATCTCAACTCTTGAGGACCCATCTGTAGTTGCGACAATAGAAAAAATGGTTAACGGCTAATATTTTATTTAAAATGTTATAATTGCATAAATAAATAACTCGTTAAACTCGTTCCCACTCTCTTAAGTGGGAATGCATACAGGAAAAAAAATGGAATTATGCGTAGCCTTAGACCTCCCCACTGCAAAAGAAAATTTAGATCTCATTCATAAGATAAAAGAACACAATGTCTGGCTAAAAGTTGGACTTCGTACTTACATAAGAGATGGGGAAGAGTTTTTAAAAGCTATCAAACAAATAAACCCTGATTTTAAAATATTTTTAGACCTTAAGCTTTATGATATCCCAAACACTATGGCTGATGCTGCTGAGTCTATCATGGGGCTTGGCGTAGATATGTTTAATGTTCACGCATCAGCAGGTAAACGGGCTATGACTACTGTGATGCAACGCTTAGCATCATATAAAAAAAGACCTATAGTTTTAGCTGTAACAGCTTTAACCTCTTTTACAGAGGAAGAGTTTAAAGAGGTCTATGAGACAGGTATTGATGCTAAGGCCAATCAGTTTGCAAAAGATGCAATGCAAGCAGGTTTAGATGGTGTTGTTTGTAGCGCTTTTGAAAGTAAATCTATAAAAAATATTACGAGCGATGCCTTTATGACTTTAACGCCTGGGATACGCCCATTTGGTGAAGATGCTGGGGATCAAAAAAGAGTAGCAGATGTAGCTTTTGCACATGATGCTAAGGTTGATTTTATAGTTGTCGGTCGTCCTATCTATCAGGCAGAAAACCCATCAGAAGTAGTAGCTAAAATAATCTCTTCTCTTTATTGATGCGTGCGAGGAGAATGTCAAACTTTTTGTGAGTCCTACTTACCCAATAAAGTTTGTTTTGCTCATCTAATTTAAAAACACCTTGATGATTTATGAATCTATCAACTTTTAAGTCATCCCTTTTCCGTAAGTCAAGTATTCTAAAGCTTAAATTATCAAGAACGAGAGGCTGTTTATGAAAATCTTCAAAATAGCTCAGTACCATATGATACTGACCACTATGCTTCTCTCGCACAGTAGTGAAGAAGAGTCTGTTTTTTGCAAAACCTAGCTTTATAAGTGTAAAATATTTGATGATAACATAGTCCTCACAGTCTCCATAACCAATCTCTAGGAACTCTTTTGGTGTCTCCCAGTAGTCAGTACATTTTTGGTTAAGTGTATCTACTTGTGGTAAAAGTTGATTGAGGTAGGTATTTACTTTGGTGAGTTGTATTCTCTTTGGTAAGTGTTTAAATTTTTTCATTGTTTGAAGATAATCTTCAATTCTATTACAAGCAATAGTTCCGGAATTTTGTTGTATCTTTTGTAACTCTTTATTTGAAAAAGTTGGATAGCTATTTGCAAAAACAATTGTGGTTACTAGAAGCATAAGTATAAATTTCATGCCAATATTCTACAAAAAATAAGATAAAATTCTTATAAAATTTAAGCTTGTTGTTATGATACACACACTATAATTTCCCTCTTCAAAGGACGAGTGGGTGAGCTGGCTGAAACCACATCCCTGCTAAGGATGCGTACGGGTAACTGTACCGAGAGTTCGAATCTCTCCTCGTCCACCACTAATTCAAAAATATTTACTCAAGATTGTCTTTTAATTTTTCTCTTAGTTTATCTTTTTTACTTTTTTTCTTACCTTTAACTGGAGCTTTGCCTTTTTCTGTGATAGGTGCTTTTCCTTCAAGTTCAAAACCTTTTATTTGTTCTCGTTTTATTTGAACTTTACATTTCTTTTCTATGATTTTAAAGAATGCACTGTTTTCATGGTGTATAAAAGAGATAGCTGTTCCTGTTTTTTCCGCCCTTGCTGTTCTTCCTATGCGGTGGATGTAGTCAGTTGGGGAGCGTGGTAAGTCGAAGTTTACCACTGACTCAACATTCTTTATATCTAGTCCACGTGCAGCTATATCGGTTGCGAAGAGTATGTTTATTTTTTTGCTTTTAAAAGCATCTAGGGTGTAAGTTCTGTCAACTTGTTCTAAGTCTCCATGAAAGGATTCTGCTTTAAAACCATAGTTTCTAAATTTTTGAGCGATGTTATCAGTTGCACGTTTATTTGCCATAAAGACAATGGTTTGTCCAAGTTTGTCTATTTTAAATAGTTCTCTTAGAAGTGGACCTCTGTTGTTTTGGTTTACTTCTATGGCTCTTTGCGTTACACTCTTAACAGTTGGAACCTCCTTAGCATCATCTACGCTAACTTCCTTAGCATCATTAGTTATTTTAGAGATGATGCTAAGCACTTTAGACGGGTATGTTGCTGAAAAAAGTAGGTTTTGTCTTTTGTTTGGAATGACTTCAAGTATCTGTTGAAGTTCCTCAGCAAAGCCTATGTTTAGCATCTTATCTGCTTCATCTAATACAAAATGTTCTATGTGAGATAGATTCATCTGCTTTTTATTTAATATATCTAAAAATCTACCTGAAGTAGCTACTAGAAAATCACAACCTTGTTGTATCTTATAAAGTTGCTCACCTATGCTTTGTCCACCAATGATGCTAACAACTTTTGGTTGTATATCTATAAACATTCCAAAATCTTTTATCATAGAAGCTACTTGAAGCGTCAACTCTCTTGTAGGTGTTAAGATTAAAGTTTTTATTCTTGCCTTTCCTTCTCCTCTATTTTGTAACCACAATTCTAAGAGCGGAAGAATATAGCTAGCACTTTTTCCACTACCAGTTTTAGCTTTTGCCATGATGTCACAAGAATCTAGAACAAGGGGTATGACTTTTTCTTGTATAGCAGTTGGGATTGTAAAGTTTTGTTTATGTAATGCTTTAATCAATTGCGTTGAAAGTTTAAATGAAGAAAATGACATATATAGTCCCTAAAATAGTATATATGATATTTTAGATTAGTTTGGCTTTAAACAAGGTTTATAAAAGATATAGTAAAATCTATTTTAAAGGCACTAACATGAACTATCAGTTAATTTTAGATGAAATAAGTCAAGAGATACAACCTTTGTTGCATGAGGGTAAGGTGGCAGATTATATTCCTGCTTTAGCAGATGTAAATAAAAATCAATTTGCCATGAGTATTACACTTTTTGATGGAACTACTCATAATATTGGAAGTACAAATGAATTATTTTCTATTCAAAGTATTTCTAAGGTATTTAGTTTCACTAAGGCTTTGAAAATATACAGAATATCTTTGTATAATAGGATTGGCAAAGAACCATCAGGTAACCCTTTTAACTCCTTGGTTCAGTTAGAATACGAACATGGTATACCTAGGAACCCCTTTATAAATGCAGGTGCGATAAATGTAACTGATTCTCTGATATCTCATTATAAAGACGCTTCAATGGCCTATGAAGAAGTACTTAGTTTCATCAAAGCCATAAGTGAAGAAAGCTCGATATATTCAAATGAAATTGTAGCAAATTCTGAAATGCTCAATGGGTATAGAAACATGGCTTTAGCAAACTTAATGAAAAGTTTTAACAACCTTGATAATGAAACAAAAGAGGTAGTGCAAACATATTTTAAACAATGTGCAATAGAGATGAATACTAAAATGTTATCCCGTTCTATGCTGTACTTAGCTAATAGAGGGGTTGACCCAATTACTAATATCCGTTATATAAGTGAACCTCAAGCGAAACGTATCAATGCAGTAATGCTTACTTGTGGTCATTATGATGCTTCTGGTGATTTTGCGTATAAGGTAGGATTACCTGGAAAAAGTGGAGTTGGCGGAGGCATAGTTGCTCTCGTGCCAAACTTGATGGGAATCTGTGTGTGGTCGCCTGGTTTAAATGAACAAGGCAACTCACTTGTAGGGACTAAAGCCTTAGAATTATTTACTACTAAAACAGGTTTATCTATCTTTTAAAAGGATAGTTAAGGCAGGAAGACTTTTTAGATTCTACCGCCTGCTTGAACACCCCAAGTTGTTCTCCATCGAGTCTTCACCATGCTCAGACCAACTAGTGCTACTACTACTACCGCTGCAAAGATTAAGAACCCTTCCGTGTATCCACCAAATGTACCCTTAGACCATCCAAGAGTTTTAATAAGTGCAGTCCCGCCAAGACCACCAGCGCAACCAACAAGACCAGTCATGATACCTATATCCTTACCAAATCTTTGTGGTACTAGTTGAAAAACTGCACCGTTAGCCATACCAAGATTTGCCATGATTAAAAATAGTACAAAAATAGCTACAAAAAATGGTAATTTTACCGTTGCAGTAAGTGTCACGAGAAGAGCAACCATCCCATAAAAGAAGTAAAGAGATTTAACTCCACCTATTTTATCAGCAGTATTTCCACCCACTGGACGAAGAACCGCTCCTGCAAATATACAGAGTGCACCAAAGTAACCTGCAATCACTTTTACATTTTCTTCATTAAATACATCTACACCAAAAGCTGACATATCTGCTTGGTACGTATTCATAAGATATACCTTCATATATCCTGCAAATCCAACGAAACCACCAAAGCTGATAGCATAAAAAAGTGAGAACCACCAAGTGTCTTTGTCCCCAAGAAGTTTGATATAGTCTTTTACTTTTTTAGGACGAACTGTGTAAATATCTGATGGTGCATTTTTAGCGATGAACGCATAAGCAACAAATACTATGATAGCCATTACTGCTCCTACTCCAAACACAGCTGACCATCCCCATAACTCTGCAATTTTAGGAGCAAAAAGAAAGTCTATAACTACACCGATATTACCAGCTCCAGCGATTCCAAGAACAACACCTTGAAGTTTAGGTGGGTACCATTGACCAGCTTGTGGGAGTGCTACTGCAAAAGATGCTCCTGCAAAACCAAGACCAAGTGCTACAAGAAGGAGTGCTTCATATGTAATGGAATCACCCATCGTATAAGCAGTAAGTAGTGATACTATAACTACCATTTGTGACATAAGTGCAGTCATTTTTGCACCGAGTTTATCAACACCAAAACCAAGGACTATACGGAGTATTGCCCCTGAAAGAATTGGAAGTGAAAGAAGAGTTGCTTTTTCACCAGCTGTCATTATGTGACCACCTAATGCTAATGCTTCAGCTATCTCTGTACTTAATGGACCGAGCATTGTCCATACCATAAAACTCATATCAAAGTACAAGAACGCCATAAACAATGTTGGTCCGTGCCCCTGTCCTTTTAAATCTTTAAATCCTGCCATAATATCTCCTAATTAATAATTTGTTGAGAGAATTATAATATAGAAATTAGTAATATTGACTCATAACATGATTAATTTTTAATCAATTCATAAATATGATATGATTAAAAATTATACAGTATATTAATTTATTGACTTAAATCAATAAATTAATATTTATGCATAAGTTTGCTTAAATATTAATCACTAAACTGCACCAAAATATAAGTTATTGTAGTAGTATTTAAAGTTAAGAAAAATTAAAGAGGATAACAAATGGAAGATTCAGCTTCAGTACTAGGCTTACTTAAAATCGTATATACTATATATGTATTTTCAGTGATGTCATTAATGTTATGGTTTGCTAAGGGTGTAACTAACCCAGAGGGTAAACCAAGAATTGTTAAACCTGCAACATTTTATATGTATGTTGGTATATTGATAAGTGTTGGAGTAAGTATACATATATTTACTTTCAATAAAATCCCATGGGTAGAAACTGACTTTAAACGTCATACTATAGAAAAAGACCCAAGTTTTGATAAGTCGACGCAGATGTTTAACATCATAGCTCATCAAAATAAAGATAAATCAAGTGCTGATTATGGTAAACAAGAGTTTGTATTGCCAGCAGATAGATTAAATGCAGATGGTCAACTTGAAATAGAGTGTCATAAATATATAGTTTTTGATGTTGAATCAAATGACTTGACTTATGGTTTTGGTTTGTTCCGTCAAGATAACACTATGGTAGCACAAATGCAAGTTGGACCAGGGACTAGAAATGACTTGATGTGGCAATTTCATAAAAATGGAACATATCATATCCAATCAACTGAATACTCAGGACCAAATGGTGGTCGCCATATGAAAATTGCAAATGCTGTTGTAGTAAAGGGTTGTGAAGAAGATGATTCACGCTCAATGATAGGAGATAAATAATGAATAAATTTCTTGATACATTAATAAATGGTTACGAGGGTGGTCTTAAAGCCGATGGTTTGACACCTATGCAAAAAGTAACACTTCGTGCAGTTGTAATGGGTGTGCTTTTTTATGGTTTAGCAGTTTTAGAGGGTGAGCTTATGCGTATGAACGCAGTAACTCCAGGACTTTTTGATGAGTCTCATTATTTTGCGATTATGACTGTGCATCCTATTGTTGGAATCTTTGGTTCTACTTACCTTATAGTGTTTGGTGCTTTTACTTTTCTTGTACCTTACCTTATGAAGAAACCTTTGTATAGTATAAAGTTAGCAAACTGGACTTGGATAGCGATAGCTGGTGGTGCAATAACATCATGGTTAGGTGGAGCAATATTTCATTATGCACCATTATATACGCTTTATTGGCCATTGCCTGTTGATTTTGAGCAGTTCAACCCTATTGGTGGATTTGTTTTTGTTCTTGGTATTGCTGTGATTATGCTTGGTACTTTAGGTTTTATCTTTAACATATTTGCAACTGTATTTTATACAGAAGAGGGTCATGAAAAACGTCCACTTAAGCCTTTAATACTTTCAGCACTTGGTATAGATGGTATGCTTAACATTTGGTATAAGATAACTGGTCGTGAACCTTACGCTAAAGAGCCTGCTGTATCTCTTCCTGTTGTTGCTATATTTCGTGGAACGGTAGATACTTTCTTAGATGCATTAGTTATATTAACATGCGGTGTTTTGATATTAGTATATATAGTTGGAGATATGAGTGGTGCTTCACTAGATTATACATCTATAAATGCACTTTTATATAAAAACTTTTTCTGGTGGGGACTAGACCTCATTGCTGATGGACTTGTTCTTATCTATGTAGCTGGTACTTGGTATCTTCTTGCTATGCTTATCACTGGTAAAAAACTTTTCATGCAAAATATTGCAAGAGCAGCACTTTTACTAGAGCTTATCGTTTCTTGGATGGTTTGGTCTCACCACTTACTTGGTGACCAAGGTCAACCAAACATCATGAAACTTCTTTCAGGTGAGATGGTAACTGCATTTGAATTAGTAACTCAAGGTATCGCTATCTTCATCACACTTGTAACTCTTTGGTCAGCTAAACCTTTAGTTATGGATAACCGCGTTAAGTTTTTACTTGCAGGTATATTTGGGTTTATGATAGCTATTCCAGCAGCAATTCTACAAGCGGATATGGGTCTTAACAGAATCTTACATAATACTCAATGGATTATGTTTACACACGTTCATACTGCACTTTTAATAGGTCTTACAATGACTCTTTATTCTGCAATATATACTATGTGGCCACTACTTACTAATGATATCAAACTATATAGTCAAAAAATTGCAAATTGGCATTTTTGGTTACATCTTCTTGGTGGTTTAGGTATGAGTTTCTTCATGGGTATGTCTGCTATGGGTGGAGCGCTTCGTCGTTACATCTATGTAGATGGTGAGTTTAACATCTTTATGATTATGGCAGCTCTTTGTGGTGCTATGATGATGTTTGCTTGGTTACTTTATCTTTACAATGTAATCATGAGTTTTGGAGTAAAAGGTCTTTTAGGGATTTATACACCATCAAAACTAGATACAAAAGATATGATGCCAGCGGAAGCTGCATAGTAATTGTTTTGTCATTCTCGGGTTTGTACCATAAGGTATGATAACTCGGGAATCTAGTTTAAGTCCTAAGTGTGAACTTATTTAACAACTAATGCCCTTTTTTTGCATAGATAAGTTCTCAGTTATGATGGAACAAATAGAGAATAAATTTTAGGGAATATAATAAATGGTAAATATTAAAAAAGTAGCAAATCAGATTAAATTTGATGGAATGTATAATACGGTGTATATAGAAGTACAAGAAGAATTAAACAACGAAGACCCCTCACTAGAAGAAATAGAACATCTCATAACAAATAAAGAATATTATGTTTGGGAATATAAAGAGTTAAACCGATACGGAGAACTTTCATCTGTTCATGCAAAAACATTAGAGATAAATGATGATGATGCTAAAGAAATTAACTCATTTAAAACTAAAATCAATGAAAAAGTTCAAAGCCTAAGAAACTTAGAGATGTTTGAAGTTGATTCTAAAAATAGCGCATATAGCATTTGGATAGGTAGTGTAGGAGTAATGGTTATATTTATGATGCACAATATCATAGCACTATTTTCTGAGTACTACACTACACATGCATCAGTAGTATATAGTTCATACGCTTTAGTTCTAGCTTTAACATATTGGGCGTATAGAAAAGCAAAACAAAACCATGAAAATCAACATGAAAAATATAAAGTATTGTTAAGTGATACTAGAGAAATGATAAAAAGTGGACTCGATAGTAACTACTTTACATATGATGAATTTTTCGAGGCTGTTTAAGTATGGTAAATGTACTAAAAGTTACTCGTGAGATAAAAGAAGATGGTAAGTATGATGCCTTACTAGACATAGTAAAAACAAAACTAAAAAATGAAAACCCAAGTTTTGATGATATTCATGAACTAGTACTTAAAGATGAGTCTATAGTTGCTGAATATAAAGACTTAAATAGATGGGGTGAGATATCTTCTGTGCATATAAATGAACTTAAAATAAATGAGGATGACTCCAATGATGCTAAGGCAAATAAAGAAGCTATAAACAATAGTTTATCTTTTTTAACACATGGAGAAGAATATCAGGTTAAACAAAAAAATGTTATTTACTTTTTTTGGACTTTCTTTATTGCTACTCCATCTATATATGTGATAGATAACTTAGTCCGTATTACAGATTTGTATGATGATAATGAAAACAGTGTTTTTATATCGTTCGCTATAGTTTTAGTAGCATCGGTCTGGGGTTTTATGAAAGTTAAAAACAATCATACAAAGATGCACAACAGATACACTGATACACAAGTTAAAACGAGAGAACTTGTGAGAAGTGGTTTAGAAAATAATTATTTTACTTACGAAGAGGTATATCAAGGTTAATCTCTTCTAGTGTAATAACTGGTGGATTTGGTAACTGTGGATATGCTTTTTGAACTGTGCTTGTTACCCATTGTGGGTATATTCTAAAGTTTAGTTTTACTTGCACACTTAGCGGATAAGCTAAACTCTTAGCATCATTGATGATGTGCGTCTCTACTCTAGTTTCTCCAGCAGGAATCCTTGTGTCACTTAGTAGTTTTTTATATCTCCAAAAAAACAGTCCTACCGGCTTAGAATTTTCATCACCAAATACTTTCATAAAAGGTCTTGCATCTTTAGCTAAGTTTCCATCTTTTTTGAGTTTACCACTACTATAAACTATCTTATTATTTGCATCTTTAAGGGTAATGTCCAACCAAAGTTCTCTAAAGTCAGATACTCCAGTTGGTAAGTGGTGTCCAGCACCTACATTTTTAACACTAACATTGAGCTTTCCATCTTTAAAGTCAAGACTTAACTTTGCAGACGTTTTTAAAAGTTGTATGGTTTGGTCTTCATTTGTCTTGTTCTTTAGTCCAGATAAAAAATGGTTGGCGCCAGAAAAATAGTGTACCTTGACATCATCTTTTATCGTCCCACCTGTAGTAGATCTCCCTTTTAATGGTGAAAATTTGCCATCACTTAAGTTTGTCATATGACAATCTATACAAGCTTTATGTTTATTTGGGTCTTTGGGATTATTAAAAGGAGATTTCTCCCACTCTGCAAAAGTTGAAACAATCTCCTTTTTACTATCTGGTAAAAATTCATCATGACATGAGGCACAGTAAGAACTTTTTTTATAGATAGGATTTGAGTAACTTTGTTTATGTGTAATTGGATTAGAATTTATAAATTTCTCACTTAACCACTTCATAGTAGGCGAGGAAGAATCTTCTAAGGCGTACTTTTTTCTGTTCGTTAAGTCTAAGGAGTATGAACTATTTCCATTTGAATCTGTTTTTGTGATTCTATGACAAGTTATACAAGAAACACCCTCTTCTAAACCAGAGTTACCGTGTAGTTTTAACTCCTCTACTAAACTAGTAGCACCACTCTCAAACAATATATTTGGCATATTGTTTCCAGCCATCATGTGAGAAGTTTTTGTTTGCTTAGTTGTTACTGCACTTGGGTTATGACAGCCCATGCACCACTTTCTAAAACCTTCACCTTTATCTTGTGCAGCTAAGTTTTCCATAACCATGTAGTAAGGGTTCGTTCCGACTAGGTTTCTATGGTTAGAATCTGCCCATTGATTAAAAATATCATTATGACAAGACTTACATTTTGCAGAATTTGTCCAGTCGTTGTTATGGTATCTGTTAACACCATCTTCTAGTATTATGTTTGATAACTTTGAACTTGTTTTACTAGCTTGTAATGAAGAGGGGTTTATGATGCTAAGGCTTATGGCTAAGATTGCCACCGTAGCAGTCATTTTTTTCTTTGCATGTAAAAATAAAACAAAAAATAAAACAAAAGATATATACAGATGTGTATAGTAGGACACAATTCCAAGAACATCAGAACCAGGATTTCCAACTATAAACAAGTAAAACCCACTAAGGACAATCAAAAACAATAAAAATCCTAAGATAATACCACTAGCACTTTTTGCTTTTTTTACTATCATGTATTCGTAAGTGTGTAAGTTTACATATGGTACTAAAAGAAAAACAGCTATAAATGCTGAACTTACTATGTGTGTAGCTTGAATAATTCTAAAATATTCCCAGCTTATATTAAATACGCTTAATTGAAAAATACCACTTGCAAACATTAAAATAATGTATATCTTCATATGTATATTTTTCATTATATATCTCCATTTTTTATGTTAAATTCTACTATGTCACCTTCGAGTGACTTTAAAAAAGCTATGATTTCATCTGTTTGCTGGTTTGTTAAGCTCATGCCAACTTGATGTCTAGCCATCAAAAAAACAACATCTCGTAGCTTTTTAACTGAGCCATTATGAAAGTAGGGTGATGTTTTTGTTACATTTCTAAGTATTGGGACTCGAAATAGTTGTTTACCTTCTTTACCCATATACCCACCCTTGTTTTCAAAAGGAAATGAGTGTGCTACTCCGTCATTAAAACCAAAGGAGCCTACTTCTCTTCCATCATTTTGAAAAGAGTTTGTAACATCCATGATGGAGTTATAAGCACGAACAGGAAATTTTTGTATACTTTGTCCACCAACTGTAATACCAGCGTGACAACCATTACAGCCAAATCTTACAAAATTTGATAGTCCATTTTTTGCCTCTTGAGAGATTGCTGAGTTGTTTCCATCTAAGAACTCATCATAAGCACTTCTTGTTATAAGCGTTTTAACGTATGCACCTAAAGCCAATGATGTGTTTTGCAAGTTTATTTTCTCAAACGCGTTAAGAAAAAGTTTTTTATACTTTTTATCTGCCGTCATTCTTTTTATGAGTTCATCTTCAGATAGGTTTAGTTTATGTGGCGATATGATGCTAAGTCTTGCTTGTTCTTCTACGCTTTTGACATTACCTTCCCAGGTTAGATATTTTGCAAGAGAGGTGTTTAAAATACTTTGAGTATTTAAAGAAAAAGGGTGGGGAGTGCCTTGTGAGCCTAAAGAACTAAGAAGTCTATCTGTACCACTTTGGTCACTTAAATGACATATTACACAGTCATTAGCATCATTTGTTTTAGAAGTAAGCATGTTGGAGTATAGAGTTTTAACATTTAAATCTTTACTCATCGAGTGACAAGTAGAACAGCTTACATCTTTACCCTTAGATAAATTTTTATTAAAAAAGAGTTCTTTACCAAGTTTTATCTTAGCGTAAGAGAGTTTATTTACATCATTTTTATGTAGTTTGAAAAGTTCTGCTTTGTTTTTTGGTGTACTAGCTAATCCTCGAGCTAAGACCATCTGCCTGAGTTCGTTATCATCATATATTTTTCTTGCTTTATGAGGTAAAAGTAAGGACACACTAAAAAGTAATACAAATAAAAACACACCAACTTTTAAAAAATAACTCATAAAACACTCCTAAACCAATACTAATATTTTGTTTATTATAACTAGTTAGTAAGGTTTAGATTGTTTCATGTATCAAGAAAAAGTGTTATTTTTTCTTAGACTTTGTAGTTACTTTTTTTGGAGCTGCTTTTTTTACTACTTTTTTAGCAATCTTTTTTACTGTTTTTTTCGCTGTTGGTTTTTTCTTTGTAGCTGTTTTAATTACTTTTTTTGTAACTTTTTTTGCTACTTTCTTCTTTACTACTTTTTTTGCTACTGCTTTTTTAACTGCTTTTTTCGCAACTGATTTAACAACTTTTTTCTTTAGTACTTTTGCCATGATTGACCCTTTAGTTTATTTAAGTACTTGCTACTAGTAGCAACAACTTACCTATATTTTATATCTTTTATACTAAAAGTTAGATGAATGTTACGACTAGATAACGAGATGGTTACGGTGCTATTGAACGGTTATTTATTGTGGATTATCTATCTCTAGTTCTCGTAACTCTAATGTACTTCTGTTTAAGTCTATGATTTCAACTTCATCAAGCGAATTAAATGTTGGAACTATAAGGAGTGGCATTTTTTTAAAACCGTAGTATTGGTACATTCCATTATGTGTGATGTTAAGCATTTCCTTTAAAGTTTTTTGAGTCTTAGCATCAATTTTTGTGTCAAAAACACTTGTCATATTCAGTACTATGGCATATTGTCCATTTTTGTCTTTTGCAAAACGTACATTTTTGACATAGCGGTAATTTCCTAGGGGCATTGGGTAGAGCATCTTCTCATGAGCATCAACGAGTTTGTTGGCTTGTTCTCGTACACTTGCTTCATAACTAGCTTGATGCTTAGCATTATTAGGAAATAGCTTGATGAGTTGTTTGTTGATGGTAAATCTATCAAGACTTTTATTCGTATTTTTTGCCATCTTAATAAGCGTAGCTTCATCCGTTTGGTTCTTAAATTCTACTTCATCTTTGAGCATAATTGTGTAGAGAGTATAGAGCATCCCTGCAAGGATAACCCAGCGTAAGCTTTTGGCTAGTTTATTGAACATAGTTCTTCTTTTTAGATTAATTATATCATGAAAGTTTCTTTTAAACTAAGTTTTATGCTCAATAATTAATCAAAAAGTGTATAATCTCCTATGAGTAAATTTCTAAGTCTTTTAATGTTTTTAAGTCGCTTTTCCCTATACTAAAGGTGAAGCATACAAAATTTCTCAAGGGTTTAATGGTACAGTTACACATAAGGGCAGAAGTCAGTATGCCATTGATTTTGCGATGGATGAGGGAACGAAGGTATGTGCGGCATTGAAACAACATTTACCTAAAAAGAGTTATAATCAAAAAAAATAACAATACCGAGGCAAGTATGCAAAAACACTTCACTGAACAAACTGCAATTTTTCTAAGTGTATCTAAGTGGATTTTTCTCTCGAGTGTAGTAGGTATTATCATAGGTTTTGTCATCACTTTCTTTTTAAGAAGTATTCAGATGGCAGAAGACTATCAATCTACTTTTACTTCAGGCTATTTTCACTATTATTATCTTCTTCCTTTGGCTTTTGTTTTAAGTGTCTGGCTTATAAAAAAGTTTGCACCGACTGCGGAGGGACACGGTACAGAAAAAGTGATAGAAGCTGTCCATAAAAAAGATGCAAAGATAGATGTAAAAGTAATCCCTATTAAGCTTGTTGCAACATTAACAACTATCTTCGCTGGTGGTTCAGTGGGTAAAGAGGGACCTGGAGCTCAGATAGGGGCTGGAGTAGCTTCTATGATATCTGGTTGGTTGCATTTTTCAAAAAATGATAGAAAAAAGCTTGTCATTTGTGGGATAAGTGCAGGTTTTGCTTCTGTTTTTGGGACACCTATTGCAGGGGCAATATTTGGTGTTGAAGTTCTTATTATTGGTGTGATAATGTATGATGTACTTTTACCCTCATTTATAGCAGGTTTTGCGGCCTTTATGACTACGCAGTTTATGGGGATTGAATACACCTACTATGATGTTCGATTTTATCAAGCAGTAGCTCTTGATTTGCCTTTTATCTTTTATGTGATTTTAGCTGGTTTGTTTTTTGGAATGGTATCAGACTTGTTAGTGACCTCACTTACTAAAACAGCAAAATTAATTAAAAAAATAAAATTAAATGTCTATATAAAAGCTTTTTTAGGAGGTTTTATTCTTGTTCTGTTAACACTTTATTTTGGAGAGAGTTACTTGGGACTTGGTATGAGTACTATAAAAGAAGCCCTTAACCCAACGGAAAGTTTCCCGCAAGATTTACCTTGGTATACTTTCTTATTGAAGACTCTATTTACGTCTATAACCTTAGGGTCTGGTGGAAGTGGTGGTATCATCACCCCAGTCTTTTATATAGGAGCAGCGAGTGGAAATCTTTTTGGGCATTTTATTGGCAATGGTGATTATATAGCCATCTTTGCAGCACTTGGTTTTGTGAGTGTTTTAGCTGGTGCAACAAATGCACCAATAGCTTCTACTGTTATGGCGATTGAACTCTTTGGTGTGGAGATAGCACATTATGCGGCATTAAGTGCAGTGATAAGCTTTCTTATAACTGGACATAGAAGTGTCTTCCCTTCACAAAAACTTGGAATGAGTAAGTCTGGCATGTTGGATATTAGAGAGGGTGAAGATATACAAAGTACAAGTGTAAATCTTGATGATAAAGAGATAAATAAGATAAAAGATATAAAAGAGCGACTCAAAATTAAAAGAGAAAGACTTTACTCTAAAAAGCAACATAAATCTTAGTGATTATTTTTTGTCCATAAAGTTTTGGTTTTAGCATCTAAGACAGTGTATAATTCGTAAATAATAAGTACATAAAACTCTCTCCTACAAATTATGAGTTTTATGCAATAAGGATTGTTTTGCAAACACCATTAGAAAGTTTTATAGACCACAAAGCTGACACAGGGATGCAGTGTGGTAACTATTCCATTGACATAGCAAAGCCATCAGAACTTCAAGAGGGTGAACAGTACCGTTTTCATTTTGATGCTACAGCTTGTGTGGGTTGTAGATGTTGTGAAGTTGCGTGTAATGAGCAAAATAATAACCCAGCAGATATAAAATGGCGAAGAGTTGGAGAGATGGAGGGTGGAGAGTTTCCTGCTTTTACTCAAATGTTTAATTCGATGTCTTGTAACCACTGTATAGATCCAGAATGTTTAAAAGGGTGTCCTACTAACTCCTACATCAAGATAGACGCAACAGGTATAGTTGTGCATGATGATGATACTTGTATAGGGTGTCAATACTGTACTTGGAACTGCCCTTATGAAGTGCCTCAGTTTCATCCTGAGCGTAATATCGTTACGAAGTGTCATATGTGTCATGAAAGACTTGAAGTTGGACAAACTCCCTCTTGTGTTCAAGCATGTCCATCAGGAGCTATAGAGATAGAAGTGGTAAATGTACAAAAGTGGTTGGATGAAGATATGCACAAAGAGGCAAATATGCCATTTCTTCCAGACGCTACCATTACAAACTCAACGACAAGATATACATTACCAGATAAACTGCCAGAGGATTTAAAAGAGATAGATGAGCATCTTCTTAAACCTAACCATTCTGAGATACCCTTAGTCTTTATGACTGTACTTACTCAAATATCTCTTGGTGGTTTTTTCGCTCTGTTTTTAGGCGAAATTATGAGTCTGTTTGGCTTTGCAGAGGTGAACTGGGTAATGGCGCTCTTAGTAATGCTTCCAGCAGCTCTTGGTCTCCCTCTTTCAGCACTCCATCTTGGTCGCCCATTTTTAGCAATGACTGCTATGAAGAACATCAAAACATCTTGGCTCTCTCGTGAGGCTTTAGCTTTAGGGGTTTTTACTATGTTAATGAATGTCATTGTTCTTCTTTACTTCTTAGCATCACCAAAGGCTTTGATACTTTTAGTCGAGTTAATTACCTTAGTTGTAGGGGTGTATGGTATCTATGCGCAAGGTATGATTTATCGCATAAAAGCAAGACCATCATGGGATAGAATCACGACAAATCTAAAGTTTTTTGGTGTCACATATATGGGAGTATTTTTACTGGCTTTTATAGTTGTTATCTTAGGTTTTAGAGAAGTTGCCTTACCTCTTCTTAGTATAGCGATGCTTGGTGCATTAGCCCAACTTTTCTTTACTTATGAAGATAAAAGAAGTCTTAAAAATGCGAATGTCAATGAGTATCAACTCAAACGGACTGCTAGGCTTTATGATGAAAACTTTAAAAATGTACAAATATTTCGCTTAGCATCATTGATGAGTGGTGCTATTGTTTTGCCTTTATTGATAATGATTTTAGTTGGTTCTGCGAGTATCATCACCCTTAGCATCATCTTTACATTAGCACTTATTCTGATGTTTAGTAGTGAGATAAGTGATAGGTTTTTATTTTATGTAACTGTAGTCCCACTTGGAATGGCTGGTGGGTTTTTTGTGGGAAAACAAAGAGGCTAGTTTTAGTAACCAGCTTCTTTTAAAATTCTTTCCTCTTTACAACCAAGGCGGTTGTTAGCATCACAAGCCAGAGAAAACATAAGTTTTGCTTTTTTGTAGTCTCTATCTAGGGTGTGGGAATCACGGTAGAGTCTTCCTAGATATATGCACGACTCAGAGTAGCCATCTTCACAAGCTTTTTCATAAAACTTTAAACTTATTTTCTTTAAGGCTTTATTGTCACTATTTGAGTAAATTATAGCTACATTATGACAGGCAAAGGCGTAGTCCATACCACATGCTTTTGTGTAGAGTTTTTGAGCTTTTTTCATATCTTGAGGGACTAGTTTTGCTTCTTCGTAGATGATTGCTAGATGTGAACAACTAATGGCGTCATCTCTTTTACAAGCTTCTGTGTAAAATTCAAAATCTTCCATAGTGTAGGCGTGGATGTATGTGCTTAGTAGTATGATGCTAAGAGTGAAAATCATTTTTTTCATAATTACTTCCTCGTGATTAATAAACTTCTTTCTTCATGATAAACAAGTAGATTCCAAATCAAGTTTGGAATGACGCATAGAGCTATTGCTCATCATGAAACAAGTAGATTCCAAATCAAGTTTGGAATGACGAGCAACACCATAGCTTGTCATTCTAAACAAACCGTCATTCTGAACTTGATTCAGAATCTATGTTACATAAGAAGTCTAAAATATAGACAATAAAATAGTTTTACAATCATCTTTTGTGCTAAAATTATAACAATTAAATATTAAAGAGCCACTATGATAAGTAAGTTAAAAGATTTTTTAGGTTTTGATATAAAAGAAGAGAAGTATAAACTTTCCTCTGACCCAATTTTTGGAATGATTAGTGATGAAAAAAAACCAGACAAGTGGGTGCAATCAGCTTGTGGTTATTGTGGCGTCGGTTGTGGTTTATACATCGGAGTAAAAGATGGTAAGGCAGTTTATACTAAGGGTGACCCAAAACACTTTGTAAATAAAGGGACACTTTGTCCAAAAGGTTTAAGTGAACATCAGCTTATCAACTCTAAAAACAGAGTGATAAATCCGCTCATAAAAAAAGATGGAGTCTTGCAAGATGCTACTTGGGATGAGGCATATAAAAAGGTAAGTAAAGAGTTTAAGCGTATAGCAAAAGAGCATGGAGAGAAAGCTGTTGGTGTTATATCGAGTGGGCAACTTTTAACCGAAGAATTTTATACCCTTGGTAAGTTTGTCCAACTTGGACTTCAAACGAATAACTATGATGGAAATACAACGCTTTGTATGGCTTCTGCTGTTGTAGGCTATAAGCAATCACTTGGTAGTGATGGACCAGTAGGTTCTTACGAAGACTTTGAAAAAGCAAACTGTATCTTTCTTATAGGTGCAAATATAGCAGATAATCACCCTATACTCAAGCTTCACATAGCTAAAAATAAAAACAAACCTCGCATCATAGTGATAGACCCTCGTGCTTCAAAAACATCACAAATGGCAGATACTTTTGTACCGATAAAACCTCGTACGGACTTAGCTCTTTATAATGGTTTAGCATATATTGTGATAGAACAAGGCTGGGAAGATGAGGGTTATGTTACGGCAAATACGAATGGCTATAAAGAGTTAAAAAAACATTTACAAAATTATCCACCACAAGAGGTAGCAAATATTACAGGTATAGATGTAAAAACATTGTATGAATTAGCACGTCAATTTGCATCACAAGATGCAGTACTCTCTGCGTGGACTATGGGTGTAAACCAGTCCTTTATGGGGACTGATACGGTCAGTGCTATCATCAACTTACACCTACTTACTGGACATATCGGTCGAGAGGGTGCTGGACCTTTTAGTATCACGGGTCAGTGTAACGCTATGGGGACACGAGAGAGTGGTTTTACATCATCTTTGCCTGGGTATAGAAACTTTGGTGATGACCAAGCTACACAAGACTACGCAGATATAGTAAATGTACCTACTGAGATAATCCCAACTGAGCGTGGATACAAATACGCAGAGATTATAGATGCCATAGACAGAGGTGAGATAAAAGCACTTTGGATAGTTGCAACAAATCCTCTAGTTTCTTTTGTTAACCAAGAGAAACTTCGTAAAATCTTTGATAAACTAGATTTATTAGTTGTTCAAGATGCTTTTATGTCAGATACTGCTCAAATCGCCGATGTAGTTTTTTCAGCAGCTACATGGGGTGAAAAAGAGGGAACTTACACAAACTCTGAGCGTAGATGTAACCGAGCCAATAAAGCAGTAGAACCAGTTGGTGATACTAAAAGTGACTTTAGCATCATTGTTGATTTTTCTAAGTATTTTTACGGTGTGCATGATTTACTGTTTAAAGATTGGAATAAACCTCTTGATGCTTTTAATGAATTTAAAAAAATCACTAAAGGTCAACTGTGTGATTATTCAGGTATTACCTACAAACTTTTAGAGGAGCACGGTGGTATTCAGTGGCCTTGTAACGAAGAGAGACCATTGGGAACAAAAAGACTTTACTCTCCAGATATAGCCTTTCGTACTCAAGATAAAAAAGCAAAGCTACTTTGTTTAGAGTGGTACCCTATGGCTGAACCGCAAAACGAAGAGTTCCCTCTTATCTTAAATACTGGTCGTACAGTTGAACAATGGCATACACGCACAAAAACAGCAGATATAGGTATACTCAACGACCTAGCACCGGAGGCTTGGGTAGATATAAACCCACATGATGCTAAGACACTAGAAGTGAAAAGTGGAGATAGAATTTCTCTTTCATCTGCTCGTGGACGTATAGAAGATGTAGTAGTACGAGTAACTGCAAGTGTATCCCCAACAAATGTTTTTGTACCATTTCATTATAATACTCAGCTAATAAATACACTAACAAACGATAGTTTCTGTCCAAAGTCAGGGGAACCAAACTTTAAACAAACTGCGATACAGTTGCATAGTGATGCTAAGCCAGATGGTCTAGTTTTTGAAAAAGAAGTGATAAGCGGTGAGATAGAACATATGAAAACCTTATATGAAGGTGTAAAATTACTAGAAAAGCAAACTATTAAGATATAACTAATTATAATCAGATACAATTAAAAATGATTATTTTTATATTAATTTTTTTAATTGTACTTAGTGTCCTTTTTATTTTCATATTTGCTCTTAAAAAAGAGATTAGTAAAAGAAAAGAAACAGAACACGCTCTTCTTAAAAGTATAGATGAACTCAAATTTATGGAAATTGACTTAGCAAAAGCCAAAGAAAAAGCTGAAGCATCTTCTCGGAGTAAAACAGAGTTTTTGGCAAATATGTCTCATGAGATACGTACCCCTATGAATTCAGTCCTTGGTTTCACAGAATTGCTAGAGAGAACTGAACTAGAAGATATGCAAGCCTCTTATGTAGAGTCAATAAAATCAAGTGGCAAAAACCTACTGAGTCTTATAAACGATATCCTTGATTTGTCTAAGATAGAGGCTGGAAAATTAAGTGTACAAAAAAAACCATTCAATTTAAAACAGTTGTTAGAAGAGGTGCAACAGGTTTTTGCTTTAGCCATTCAAACAAAAGGTTTAGATTTTATGATTGATTTTTCTTGTGATATACCAAAACTCATCTATAGTGATGAGGTAAGAATAAGACAGATACTTCTGAACTTGGTTGGTAATGCGGTAAAGTTTACCGATAAAGGTTTTGTTAACATTTTAATAGACTTAGTCTACAAAGATGAAAATTATTTGACCTTAAACATTTATGTTGTTGATTCAGGGATTGGCATAGCAAAAGAAAACCAAGAAAAGATTTTTGAAAATTTTGAACAACAAAAGTATCAAAATTACTCCTTTGGAGGGACAGGGCTTGGTCTTGCAATTTGTAAAAGATTGGCAAATAAACTAGGTGGCGAGATACGTTTAACTTCAAAAGAGATGAAGGGAAGCACCTTTTCCCTTCATCTAGAAAATATAAAATATTCTAATAATTTCACAATTCAAAAGAACTCTACTAAGGTGTATGCTTTTAAAGAAGCAAATATATTACTAATAGATGAGCATAAAGAAAATCGCGAACTTATAAAAGGTATATTGCAAGAGCAAAATATAATGATTGTCGAGGCACATAATATTGAAATAGCTTTAGAATATATAGATAAAATAGAACTAAATCTAATTCTCATAGACCTTAGAAATCCAATGAAAAATGGACCTGAAGTAACAAGGGCACTTAGAGATAGGCTTAGTTATAAACTAACCCCAATTATAGCTATTACTGCATCTGTTTATGACGATGTTAAGAGTGAGGAGAAGCATGGATTTGACGAAATTGTATATAAACCGCTCGTTTATGAAATTTTTATGGATTCTATAGCGAATTTTTTGGATTTAGATAGTGTTGAAGCGCTTGAGCTTAAACCAAAAGAGATAAAATCCTTGTACCTAGGAGATGATGTAAAAAGTATCTATCATAATGAATTTTATGCCAACCTATTAGAACAAAAGAAAAAAAATAATTTTAAGGAGTTATCTGAGTTGTCATCTAGAATGCTTAAATTTTCTATTAAATATCAACTTGATGACCTGGCAGACACTATAAGAAACCTTGAAAACTCTATTAAGATTTTTGATATAGAGATGATAAAAAAAATCTTAACAAAGTTAACAAATATAGCAATTTAATGGAGTGAAAATGAAACTTTTAATCGTAGATGATATAGTGAAAAACATACAGTTAATAGCAGCTGTGCTTCATGAGTATGATACTACATTTGCAACTTCTGGAGAAGAAGCCTTAGAGATGCTCCCTCATGATGAATTCGACCTAATAATGCTAGATGTTATGATGCCTGGAGTAGATGGGTTTCAAACTTGCCAAAAGATAAAAAAGATGCCAAAATATAAAGATATTCCTATAATCTTTTTAACAGCAGATAATAATGTTGAGTCAGTGAGCCGTGGCTTTGAGGTTGGTGGAGTTGATTATGTAACAAAACCTTTTCATTCTCGTGAACTTCTTTCTCGTGTAAAAAATCAACTTTTCATTCGAGAAAAAAATAAAGAAAAAGAACTTATACTATTGCAGCAGTTTAAAATGGCGCAAATGGGTGAAGCATTTTCTATGATTACTCATCAGCTCAAGCAGCCTCTTAGTGCTATAAATGCAACCGGTATCGACTTAAATATGGCAGTTGAACTGGGTACTTTAGATGATGCTAAGGTGTTGAACTCTGTTGAAAATATCGATAGATATGTACATAGTTTAAGTGAAACTATAGATGAATATAAAAGTTTTTTTAAACCAAAAAATAGTTTTGATAATGCTACCATCTTAGACTTACTGAAAAAAGTAAATTTATTAACATCACAAATGTTAAAATCACAAGCAGTAGTCTTGATTGTTAATGTTGAAAATGAAAAAGAATTTTTCAAAACTTTAGTTAATGAAGTCGCGCAAGTATTATTGGTTTTGTTTCAAAATAGTATAGACGCTTCTAGTGCAAAAATGATTGATGGTATTATACAACTAAATATCAAAAAACGAGATAATGGTATTTATATATCTGTTGAAGATAATGCTGGAGGGATTAATGATACCATTAAAGATAATATATTTGATTTGAATTTTACTACCAAAGGGGTAGATGGTTCAGGTATAGGTCTTTATATGGTGAAAAATATTATTACCCAACATTTAAGTGGAACAATAGAATGTGAAAATATAAATAGCGGTACGCTCTTTAAAATATTTTTACCAAATTTACTGGTGTAACATTTTAATGAAAGAGTTTACTATATCCATATCTAAATGTTCACTCATCTCTTTTTTCATAAGTGCTAGTGCTTCAAAAGATTTCATTCCCTCTTTGTAAGAACGTTTTGTTGTAAGTGCGTCAAAAACATCACAAACACCAATAATTCTAGCAAACTGACTGATTTCATCTCCTTTAAGACCATCTGGGTAGCCAAGTCCATTTAACTTTTCGTGATGATGGCGGATACCATCTAGGAGTAATTCATCTTCTATCCCTATTTTTTGAGCACTTTCATAACCAAAACTTGGATGATCTTTCATAATCTCATATTCTTCTTGAGTGAGTTTGCTTGGTTTATTGACTATATCTGGATCAATGCTACTCTTTCCTAAGTCATGTAAAAGAGCAGAACGCCCGAGTACTTTGAGTTCATCTTCGCTCAATTCTAGCCAAGCTCCTAAACATAAGGCATAGATACTAACATTGAGTGAATGTGTATGTGTATAATAGTCATATTCTATGATTTTCATATAAGAGGAGACAGTGTTGTTATGATACAAGATACTTTCCAAAACGGGAGCTACAATGTTTTTTGAGCGTTTAGCATTTTTTAAGGCATTTGGATTGGCGTAAAGTGACTGCGTTAAATCTGATGAGGACTCATAGATAATATCAGTTTTTTCTTCCATGCTTAAATCATCGTATTGAAGAATATCTTGTATATTTGATTCTAAAAAAGAGTCATATTTATTTTTATCCGTTTTTTTAGCAAAAACATCTTCTATTTGTGAAAGTCTTTTTTTTACAGTTTCATCGATTACATCATAGCTTTGTAAGAAAAGTGATATGCTTGTTGGCTCATAATTGGTATAAAGATTAAATTTAAGCTTTGTGTCTATAGAGAGTATGCGCTTGTCTATAAGCATATACTGATCAACAGCATCTTTCATAGTATCTACTATAAGTGAGTTTAATGTGTCTTGTCTGATTTTTATTCGTTTTTTCATATGACCCCACATGTGATATTTAGTATTGTATAATACTAAAACTTAAATATAATATCATGTTGTAGAAAAAATAATCACTATATTTTGTTAAATGCCTAAATAATGACTATAATTATAAAGATAAATAAATTATTATTATGGAGCTTGAGAAATGGAAGCCTTACAACAAGCCTACGAAGCAAGAGCTAAAAAATTAAATAAAATAGAAAAAGTAAAAGAGCTTAAAACCCCTCAAGAAGCTTATGATAAACTACAAGAGTATGCTCAAAATGGATATGAGTCTATCCCTGATGAAGATAAAAAGTATTTTTTGAAATGTTTTGGAATTTATGATAGACCAGCTACCCCTGAACGTTTTATGCTAAAGCTTCGTACATCTGGTGGTTTTTTGACATCAGACCAAGCAAGGGTTATAGGTGAATGTGCTCAAGAATTTGGTAAAAATTATATTGACCTAACAACAAGACAACAGTGTGAACTTCGTTATCTAAGAATTGAAGATTTACCAACAATTATAAAAAGACTAGAAGCTGTTGGTATAGATGGATACCAAACAGGTGTAGACAACATTAGAAGTATCATGTGCGATCCCCTTGATGATATGGCATTTGACAACGTTCTTCCTACGCATCAAATACTCTTAAAGCTTCAAGACTTATTCCTCTATAAAAAAGAGTGGATATCTACACTTCCAAGAAAATTCAACACTGCTATTACTGGTTCTTTTTCAAATAGATGTAATGTGTACTCTCATGATATATCTTTTGTTTTAGCACAAAAAGATGGTGTGTATGGATTTAACATGTACCTTGGTGGAAAAGTTGGAATAGTGGGGAAAAATGCAGATATATTTTTAAAAGATGAATCAGAAGTTTTAGCTGCATTTAGTGCAACTATAGATATCTTTAAAGAGTATGGCTTTCGAGATAACCGTAATAAAAACCGTTTGTATTTTTTGATTGAAGCTGTAGGGATAGAAGAGTTCGCCCAAGCTATTCGAAAAAAATCTAGTATTGACTTCGCAAAATCTGGAGAGTCTATGACTAAGTTAGACTTTAGTGATCCAGACCATGGACGTGTACAGCTTCGTGATGGGACTTTCTCTTTACATGTAGTAGTGCCTTCGGGTATATTTGAGGGGAGTGCCCTTATAAAAGTAGCCAGACTCAGTGAAGTGTATGGAAACAAGCAAATACGACTAGATATGGAACAGTCTTTGTATATTATGGGTGTCCAAGATACTGAATTACTTTTAAAAGAAGATTTTTTTGAGACTTATAAAAGTGTAAATACTCCCTACTTAAATCACCTAATAGCATGTGCAGGAACCGAGCATTGCCCTTTTGGCGTGATAGAAAATAAAAATGATGCTATCGATATGGCGAACTACTTAGATGCTAATGTGCCTTTGGAAAACTCAAGAGTTAGGATGTATTGGTCAGCCTGCGTAAAAGGTTGTGGTATTCATGGTTTAGCAGATATTGGTTTTGAAGGCTGTAAAGCAAAGCTAGAGGGTGAAGCTGTTGATGGTGTACATATCTCTATGGGTGGAAAGCTTATAAGTGAAGGACAAGAGGGACATACTGTCATCAAGTCAGCACCATTAAAGTATGCGCGTTATTATGTTGAATCTATTATGCTTGAATATAAAAAGCTTAAAACGAAAAATGAAAATTTCGAGAGTTTTAATGAGAGAGTATTAAGTAGACATTCTTTAGCAAAAGTAGGTTTTGTAATGAAACTTAATGCTTATATGCGTTTGAAAAACATAGACCTACATCTTAGTTTTAATGAAAAATCAAAAACAGGCAAAAATGAAGAATTCGAAGTTTTTGAACTTGGTCGTAAGCTGTATTATCAGCTATCAAAAAAAGAAGCATATTCTGCTTATGAACGTTTTACAAATGTTTTGAAAAATGAAGAACTTGAAGATATAAGAAAACTTGTTCCAAATGTAGATGAAAACTTAGCCCTTATGCTTGAAGCAATACTTAAAAGCAAAGAGGAAAAAAGAGCTGTGGTTTTTTCAGAACTTGAAGGGTTAATAGCTTTATAAGGCTTCTTTATGTATAATTCGCGAAAATATAAGCTTATTTCGTAAGAGATAGACCGAAGGTTGATACATGACTCCAAAACGCGTTTTAGTGAAGTTCTCAGGTGAAGCTCTTGCAGGTGAAGCAGGTCATGGTATCGATACTCAGATATTAAACTATATCTCTCAAGAGATAAAGTCTTTGATAGATGATGGTATAGAAGTAGCTATCGTTATCGGTGGGGGTAATATCATTCGTGGAGTAACTGCTGCTCAAGATGGAATTATCAAAAGAACATCTGGCGACTACATGGGTATGCTCGCTACTGTTATCAATGGTGTAGCTATGCAAGAAGCTTGTGAACATGCTGGACTTGAAGTTCGTATGCAAACTGCTATCAAAATGGAACAAATTGCAGAGCCTTACATTAACCGTAAAGCTGTACGTCATTTAGAAAAAGGTCGTGTTGTTATTTTCGCAGCTGGCACTGGAAATCCTTTCTTTACAACTGATACAGCCGCAACTTTAAGAGCAGTTGAAATTGGTGCAGAGATAGTCATAAAAGCAACAAAAGTAGATGGTGTTTACGATAAAGACCCTGCAAAATATGAAGATGCTATAAAACTTAATCAAATTACGTATGAACAAGCGCTTACTGACCATATAAAGGTTATGGATGATACTTCCATAGCTTTAGCAAAAGATAATTCATTACCAATTATTGTATGTGATATGTTTACTAAAGGTAATCTATTGGAGATTATAAATGGCGATTTAAGTAATTGTTCAATAGTTAAATAAAAAATTAAATATAAACAAAAGGAACTCCTCTCATGAAAACAGAAGAACTCACAGCAAAAGTTTTACAAGACAATCCAAGTATGGATAACTATCAACTAGCATTGGCAGTTGCAAAAAGAATGGACGAGCTATTAAATGGGGCTACAAGCAAACTAAATATCGACCCTAAAAGTGTAAAAGCAGCAGACTTAGCACTTATGGAAATCGCAGAAGGCCTTGTGAAAATTAAAGGTTTTGTTGATTTAGAGGACTAGACTTTGGGACTGAGCCAAGTAGATATAGAGAAAGTAAAACATCTTCATACTATTGACTCAGCTGCGCAGTACTTATACTCACATTTTGATGATACCGTAGAACTTGAAGTTGCTCTAAAGTATTCTATTCGTGCCCATGAAGGACAAGAGAGAAAGAGTGGTGAGCCTTATGTTATTCATCCTATTCTTGTGGCATCTATTGTGGCATCTATCACTAATGATGTATCAATGTCTATTGCAGCGCTTCTTCATGATGTTGTTGAAGATACAGATGTTACAGAAGAAGAAATTACAGAAGTATTTGGTGCTGATGTAGCACATTTAGTGGATGGCCTCACGAAGATAGATGAGATACGAGATGATGAGCTTATCCCTTCTTACTCTGATGAAAAACTTATCGTATCAGCACTTTCATTTAGAAAAATGCTCTTAGCATCGATTAAAGATGTCCGTGTATTAGTTGTTAAACTATGTGATAGATTACATAATATGCTTACTCTTGATGCCTTGCCTCACCATAAACAAATTCGAATTTCAGAAGAAACACTAGTGGTTTATGCCCCAATAGCTCACCGTTTGGGAATTAGTTTTTTAAAAAATATGCTTGAAGATTTAAGCTTTGGGTATCTTTTCGTTGAAGAAAAACACCATATTGATAACTATCTTGATACAAACTATCATGCTATTGAGATGAAGCTTGATGAATTTAAAAAGACCATAAGCACCTTGCTTGTAAAAAATGGTTTTTGTGAAGATGATGTTGAGATACTTTCACGCGTTAAGCACCGTTATTCTATCCACTTGAAAATGCAAAGAAAGGGTGTAAGCATAGATGAAGTACTAGATTTATTAGCGGTCAGGATACTTACTGATGATAAGGTAAAGTGTTATACTATTCTTGGTTTAATTCATCTTTATTTTCAACCACTGTCTTCAAGATTTAAAGACTATATTGCAGTGCCTAAGGACAATGGGTATCAAACTATTCATACTACTGTATTTCATAAAACAGTAATTTTTGAGGTGCAAATACGTACCTACGAAATGCACCAAACTGCTGAGCTAGGCGTTGCGGCTCATTGGAAATATAAAAGTGGTGCTGATGGTATTAAACTTGATTGGCTAAATAATCTCGGTTATCAAAATGAAAGTGTAGAAGATTTTTATGAACTTATAAAGAATGATTTGTATTCTGAGGATATCTCTGTGTTTTCTCCAACTGGACAAGCTTTTACTCTTCCTCGAGGAGCGGTTGTTTTGGATTTTGCATATGCTGTACATTCAGAAGTTGGAAATAAGGCTATTTCAGCACTTGTTAATAAAACGAAATCGTCTTTATTGACGGAGCTTAAAAATGGTGATATTGTAAAAATACTAACAGATGAACAACTAATAACAAGGTGTTCATGGATCGATGCAGTTGTAACTTCAAAAGCAAAAACCAACATGAAGCATAATTGTACTGCACGTGTTAAAGATATTGATGCTAAGAGCGCTATAAATATTATAGCAACTGCGATGAATTTAAATAACTCTAGGGTAGAAGAGTGGTATCGAGTATCAGAGTGTACGAAGCAAGCTAGTATACCATCAGATGTAGACCACCTTAAAGAAGTGGTGAATAGATATATATATGATATCTCTAAAAACAATCGCTTTACTGGTTTTTTATCTCGTCATAGATTTAAAATTCGTCATTTTTCCCATAAAGGTATCTCAATATACAGTGCTCTTAGTGTAAATGATGTCGTATTTGACTATTGTTGTCATCCAAAAACTGGCGATGAAATAATGGGATTTATTGAAAAGGGTAAGACCCATGTGCACCATAAAATGTGTAAAAAAGCCTATAAAAAGCTCATAGATGGTGAAAAAATGGTTTTTGTGAAGTGGGAAAAAGAGAGTATCCATGATTATAATATGATTATTTCACTACATAGTGGAAAAGGAACCCTAGCCGAATTTCTTAATTATCTTGTTAAATTAAATATAGATATTAACTCTATTGAACTAGGAAAAAATAAAAGTGAGTCAACACGCTATTGTGAGATAGGATTTGAGTCAAAAGAGGCTGATATTAACAAACTTCGTGGTAAAATAGAGCAAAAAATTAAGGTGATTCATCTTGTCCGTAGTGACGATGCTTACCGTTAATTGTAGATTATAAAAAAGATTAGGAAAACTAATATATGTTAGAGATTGCGTTAAACGAAATTCGTAGAGGTTGTGCGGAAATCATTGATGAAGAAAGAATTATTAAGTTGCTTAAAGCTTATTATGATGAGGCTAAGACCTACACTGTAAAAGCTGGTTTTGATCCAACAGCTCCAGATTTGCATTTAGGTCATACAGTATTGCTTCAAAAATTAGCTACATTTCAAAAATATGGTGCTACAGTTCAATTTTTGATAGGTGATTTTACAGCAGCTATTGGTGATCCAACTGGAAAGAGTGCTACTAGAAAAGTTCTTTCCAATGAAGATATAGCAAAAAACATAAGTTCGTATACTACTCAAGCTTTTAAAATTTTAGATGAAAGTAAAACAGAGATAGTTTATAATAAAGAATGGTTAGAAGCTCTTGGAGCACTTGGTATGTTACAATTAACTTCAAATCTAACAGTTGCTAGAATGTTGGAACGTGATGATTTTTCAAAAAGATACGCATCTCAAACGCCTATTGCAGTAAGTGAATTTATATATCCACTACTTCAAGGTTATGATAGTGTACATCTTAAAAGTGATATAGAGATAGGTGGGACTGACCAAAAGTTTAATCTTCTTATGGGTAGACAACTTCAAAAAGTTTATGAAGTTAAAAAACAACAAGCCGTTTTAATGATGCCTATTCTTGAAGGTCTAGATGGTGTGCAAAAGATGTCTAAGTCTTTAGCTAACTATATTGGTGTTACAGATGAACCAAATGATATGTTTGGAAAAGTTTTAAGCATCTCAGATGATTTGATGTGGAGATATTTTGAATTACTTAGTACACGTACTCTTGAAGATATAGCGAGTCTCAAAGCAGGTGTAGAAGATGGTTCATTGCATCCTAAAAAAGTAAAAGAAGATTTAGCCTTAGAGATTACAGCTAGATTTCATTCACAAGAGGATGCATCCTCAGCAAAAGCTGAGTTTGAAAAGATTCATTCTAAAAGTCAAATCCCTACAGATATACAAGAATTTTCTTGTGAGGGAGAGATTTGGATTGCAAAAGCGTTAGTGGATTGTAACATAGAGCCATCAACTTCACAAGCAAGACGAGATATTAAGCAAGGTGCTGTTAAAATAAACCAAGAAAAAATCTCAGATATACAACTACAACTTACAGGTGGTGAATACATACTGCAAGTTGGAAAAAGAAAATTCGCAAAACTAAAGGTAAACTAATGAGCTTCAAGTCACTTAAAATCGGAAAATATGAAATACAAAAACCTATAGTTCAAGGTGGAATGGGTGTTGGAATTTCTTGGGATCGCTTAGCTGGAAATGTTTCAAAAGAGGGTGGACTTGGTGTTATCTCTTCTGTTGGAACAGGATATTATGAAGATAAAAAATATGCCGCTAAGTTGGTAGCTGGTAAGCCATTGGATGCTTTGGGTTTCTACTCTAAAGAAGGTTTTAATGCTATAGTTAAAAATGCTAGAAAAATTTGTGGTGATGATAAACCACTTGCTGCAAATATACTTTATGCTATTAATGATTACGGTCGTGTTGTAAAAGATGCTTGTGAAGCAGGGATTAATATCATCATTACTGGGGCTGGGCTTCCAACTAATATGCCAGAATTTACTGAAGGGTACCCTGATGTTGCTCTTGTACCTATTGTTTCTTCACCAAAAGCCTTGAAAATCATCTGTAAAAGATGGCAAAAACGTTATAACAGACTTCCAGATGCTGTAGTAGTAGAGGGACCTAAGAGTGGTGGGCACCAAGGGTTTACTTACGAGCAATGTGCCCTTGAAGAAAATCAGCTTGAAAATATAGTGGCTCCTGTAGTTGAGGAAGCTGCTAATTGGGGTGATATCCCTGTAATAGCAGCTGGCGGTGTCTGGGATAAAAATGATATCTTAGAGATGATTTCTCTTGGAGCTGCTGGTGTTCAGATGGGGACTCGCTTTATCGGGACACATGAGTGTGATGCTCACGAAAACTTAAAAAAAGTTTTAATGGATGCTAAAAAAGAGGATATTCAACTTATGGCTTCTCCTGTTGGTTATCCGGCTCAAGGGGTAAGAACAAACCTTACTGAACTAGTTGAACGTCGTGAGGGACCAGCTATCAAATGTATCAGTAACTGTGTAGCACCTTGTAATCGTGGAGAAGAGGCAAAAGCGGTAGGCTTTTGTATAGCAGATAGATTAAGTGATGCCTATGAAGGTAACCTTGAAACAGGTCTTTTCTTTTCTGGAACAAATGGATATAGACTTAATAAACTCATCAGTGTTAAAGAGTTAATGGATAAATTAACGAAAGGCGAATAATTTCATAATGATTCGCTATATTCTAGTTTTAGTTTTTTTACTAACATCATTATTTGGTCTTAGTAATGGGGAGATATTAAAGCGAGCAGATAAGTATATGAAAACTGGTACAAAAAGTGACCAGTTTCGTGCCTACAATGATTATAAAAATCTTTATTTACGTTCTATAATGAAAAGTGATGATAGACTACGAAAGAATTCACTTAAGGGTATTGTCTCAAGTGGAGAAAAACTACATATAGATGTCTCTCAGTATGCAAATGAACTCTCTTCTTTTAAAAAAGTAACTTCTTACAATAAGCCAATACCAAAAGCAAATAAGATACCTAGTAAAGCGTATGAAATCAAGGTGAAATCGTCTCATAAGTTAAAAAATGTATCTTGGTACAATGATAAACTCATCTTAAAGTTTGATAAAAACCTGCGAGCATCTCAGATAAAATATTTTACATTGTATGATAAAAAGAAAAAAAGTTATAGATATGTTTTTGATATTCATGCATCTATGTTATCAAAAAGTCAAACATTGAGAAAAAATGGTATACGAAGAATCAAGATTGCACAGTATAAGCCTGATATATTAAGGTTAGTCATAGAAAATGATATAAAAGTGAAAGTCAAATACAATAGATACAATGCAAAACTTACTATTGGTATGTCTACAGGAAACAAAATAGTACGTTACAATAAAGTATATATACCACCAAGAACTCATAAAAACAAAATAATAGTGATAGATGCTGGTCACGGTGGAAAAGACCCTGGTGCAGTCGGTTATAAAAGATACAGAGAAAAGGTTGTTGTTTTAAAGGTTGCTTTGCATTTAAAAGATATTTTAAAAGCTCGTGGCTATAAAGTATACATGACGAGAGATAGAGATAATTTCATAAAGTTAAGCAGACGGACAGCATATGCAAACAAAAAGAAAGCTGATCTTTTTATTAGTATCCATGCAAATGCAGTTGAAAAATCTAAGGCTAAAAAAGTGCAGGGGATAGAATGCTATTTTTTATCTCCTTCTCGTTCTAAAAGAGCTGAAGGGGTTGCTGCTCAAGAAAATAAGGCTGACTTATCTGAGATGAATAAGTATGCTAAACAGAGCTTTTTAAAGTTTCTAAATCATGCAAAAACAATTGCATCACATAAGTTAGCTATAGATTTACAACGTGGAATTTTGGGTTCTTTAAACCCTCATTATAAAAGTGTATGCGATGGTGGAGTGAGAGAAGGCCCTTTTTGGGTATTAGTTGGAGCACAGATGCCAGCTGTTTTAGTGGAGGTTGGTTTTATAACACATCCAAAAGAAGCAAAGAGATTAGTGAACAACAACTACAGAAAAAAAATGGCTATGGGGATGGCTGATGGCATAGAGAGGTATTTTAAAAATAACTGATCTTCGCAGAGAGTGTAAACCTAACTGTGTAAACCCACCTCTTATTCCTAAATCACTTCGTATATTTTGACATAATTTCGCTGAAAAATATACAAAGTTGGGGATAAATTTCATGCCAATTTCTTA
>Ga0256840_1000442_pt1 | contig 42766 bp, 38 predicted proteins | sample 355202metaG_FD_185969 | JGI IMG/M metagenome (GOLD analysis project Ga0256840, IMG submission 185969) | Hydrothermal vent microbial communities from Mid Atlantic Ridge, Atlantic Ocean - 355-202 | ecosystem: Environmental > Aquatic > Marine > Hydrothermal vents | place: Atlantic Ocean: Mid...
CCAGCGCTGGGCTATGTGGCTTCGCTTATGGCGATGGGCACCGTGTTTACCACCTCGATGATCTACACCCAGATCAAAGCGGTGCCGCGCTGGAACATGGCCTCCACACCGCTGCTGTTTTTGCTTTACGCCTCGGCTGGCGGCGCGCTGCTGTCTAACCAAATGACCCCCGCGCTCCTGCTGCTTGGCCTTGTGGCAGCGGTGCAGGCACTGGCGTGGATGCAAGGCGACACGGCGCTAGAGCGCTCTGGCTCCAGCATGGAAACGGCCACGGGCCTTGGCAACCTTGGCAAAGTGCGGCTGGTCGAAAAGCCCCATTCCGGCGAAAACTACCTGCTGCACGAAATGGTGTATGTGGTTGGCCGCAAACACGCCGCCAAGCTGCGGGTGTTGGCGCTGCTGCTCGGGGCCATTCTGCCCGCCGCGCTGATTTTGCTGACCGATGTGAACCACGTGGTGGTGGTGGTGATTCTGCTGTCGCACCTGATCGGGCTGTTTGCCCAGCGCTGGCTGTTTTTTGCGCAGGCCGAGCATGTGGTCGGGCTTTATTACGGCGCGCGCTAGCCGCGACACAGTGTTCAAAAGGCCCTGCGGGAAACTGCGGGGCCTTTAGCTTTTCTAGTTTACCTTGAGGCAGCGAAAAGCGATTCATCATAAACTGGAAATGCTTTATTTTTGCGCCTCTGCCTCTGCGTCGATGCGGCAATTGCAGAGCCGCACGGCATCCCGTAGGATAGGCCCACCTATGCCCCAAACCGGAAAAACCCGCCAGCATTGCGCTGCCAGCAGATAACTGGGTGCGCGTTCTTGCTATCGCACCTCATCGGGCTGTTTGCCCAGCGCTGGCTGTTTTTTTGCCCAAGCCGAGCATGTGGTTGGGTGTATTATGGTGCCCGCTAAGCTTAGGCAGCTCACATAAAAAGACCCCCTGATCAGTAGGCTGTGTTTTCGGAAGCCTTCAGAATGGCGCAGTCAAAGCCCATCAGGGTGAACTTGATATCTGTTAGGTGCGCATCGGAATGCTCCGTTCCCATTATTTATGGGAACGGAGCTTCGGGTGCGCAATAAGTGAGCGGTTAAAACCTTATTGCAACACCCTAATCAGTCCGGTAATTTTGGCCGATATCATCTTCGCGCACAATCAGGGTTTCAATCGCGTTGTTTTCGCCAACGCGCCGCATAATGGCCCCCGGAAAGAAGGTCACCGGAATATCGGAGAATTGCGGAAAGTCATTCAGCACATCGGAAATGGCGCTGGCGCAGAATAGCTTTGGCACATGGCCGCGTGCTTGTGCGGCTACAATCATGGCATCGGCTTGCTCGCGGCTTATCTGCAGTGTTTGCACCTTCACATAGTAGCCAAAGCGGGCGTGGTATGAATTGTAATAGCTGGCAAAACGTGGGGTGATTCCATAAACCATGTCATCGCGGCGGGGCAGTTGCGAGTGCCGAAAACTGCCGGCAGGGTCATAAATAACCTGCTGCGAGCCGTTGATCAGCAGGGCCGAATGCTCGCCAAATTCAGAGCGGGCATTAACCATAGTAATCAGCGAAACCGAAGCGGGTGCTGGATTAACAAACGCCGCCGCCGAAATTTCTTCGGCGGGTGCGGTGCCGCTATTGCCAGCGCAGCCCGCAACAAACAGGCTAACGCCCAGTAAAACTGCTGCCGTAAATAGCCGCATTTTCTGGTCCGATCAGGAGTTGAAAACCGCCATAAAGACCAAAACCCCAATAGAAATGCCGGCCAGCCAAATGCCGCCCTTGATGAAACCCGCAAAGGTTTTCTCTTGGTTGCTTATGTCCATGGACCCGTGTTTATATTCGCTCATTATGCGTCTCCCGTTTTTAGTTTTGTCTGGTGTGCCAGAAAAACGCGCGTTTGAAAAGGGGGTTTCAGCGTATGCGCCACAGAAACGCACCATCGGCGCGCCGTTCACGGCTGACCACACCGGTCTGGTGCAGGTGGTTAAGGTGGCCAACCGCCTCAACCAGCGCCAACCCATATTCACCATCGCCAATTTTGCGCTTGAACAGGGGCCGGAAGCACTCGGCCGCCGTGCGCGGGGTTTCAAGGTAGGGTTTTAGCCGGCCCAGTGCTGAGTGGTGGTTGTTAATCAGCTGGATGAGGCGGGTCTTGAGGCCGGTGAAGGGCAGCTTGTGGCCGGGTAACACAAGGTGCTCTGGCATCGCAAACGGCTTCAGGCGCTCGCAGCTTTCCAGCCATGCGCCCACGGGGTCGGCCTCTGGCTCGGTGGCATAAACCCCGAGGTTGGAGGAAATGCTGGCAATCACCTGATCGCCCGCGATCACCACATCGTCTGCCCACAGGGTTATATGGTCGGGGGCGTGGCCCTGCCCAAGCCGCACGGTAAACGCGCGGGCACCGATGCGCAGGGTGTCGCCCTCATCCAGCCGCTTGAAGCCGAGCGGCATGGGGGCGACGACATCGGCAAAGTTAAACGGGCGCTCAGCACGGCGTTTTTCGTAGAAATCGGTGTCCATGCCGGCGCTACGGTAAAAAGCCAGCGTTTCCTCGGGCCAGGTGTCCTGCACATCCAGCGTTAGCATGCGCGCAAACAGCCACGCCGTGCGGGTGGTCCACAGCTCGGCCCCATGCGCCGATTGCAGCCAGCCCGCCATGCCCACATGATCAGGGTGGTGGTGGGTGAGGATCACGCGCTTGATCGGCTTGCCTTGCAGCGGCCCTGCCATCAACGCTTCCCACAGCGCGCGGCCCTTGCGGGAGTTCATGCCCGCATCAATCACCGTCCAGCCCTCGCCATCTTCCAACGCGTAGATATTCACATGGTCGAGCTTCATCGGCAGCGGCAGGCGGATCCAGTGGATTCCGTCAGCGACCTCGATCATCTCGGCCCCCGAAGGCGGGGTTTTATGCGGGAATTTGAGCTGGCTCATAGGGAGATTCCGGTACGTCTAGCTGGCCCTCCCTCCGTTTGCAGGGAGAGGGTCGGAGGGGGGCTTGGTTGCGGTTAATTAGCCAGCGGGTCAGCATAAAGCGGGGCCGCGCCCTCACACGCCACCTCACAGAGCGGGCCGACTTGCGCCATAAGCTGGCGAATATGGAAGGCAGCCAATGGCATCCGCGTGGCATCTGCCTGTGCGGCCCGCAGCAAGTAATGCCCGCCAAGTGTGAGTGCAAAGGCCCGCAGATATGGCACGGCTCCGGCGAAGCGGTCGTTCATATCTGCGCTCAGCATCCACACGGTTGCCGCTTCCAACCGTTCCACGGCAGCACTCAAGCGCGGATGTGGGCCATCCGTTGTCGCTGTTGCCCTGATTTCATCGAGCACCGCGCGCGCGGCCTTACCGCCATCCTTGAGCTTGCGCCCCACCATATCCATCGCCTGAATGCCATTGGTGCCCTCATAGATCGCCGTGACCCGCACATCGCGATAAAACTGCGCTGCGCCGGTCTCCTCGATATAGCCCATGCCACCATGCACCTGCACGCCCAGCTCGGCCACTTCGCAGCCAGTTTCGGTGCCAAAAGCCTTGGCGATGGGGGTCAGGAACGCCGCGCGGGCAGCTTGCGCCTCGTCGCCATTGGCGCGCGCCAGATCAAGGCTGAGGGCGCAATCAAGGCAAATAGCGCGGGCGGTTTGGGTGAGCGCTTTCATCGTCATCAGGCTGCGCCGCACATCGGCGTGGCCGACGATCGCGGTCTCGCCCTCAACCGGCGTGCGCCCCTGCCTGCGCTCATGGGCATATTCCAGCGCCATCTGGTAAGCCGCCTCGGCCTGCGAAAGCCCCTGAATGCCCACGCCAAGGCGCGCATTGTTCATCATGGTAAACATCGCCGCCATGCCGCCGTTTTCCGGCCCCACCATCCAGCCCGTGGCCCCCTCAAAGGCCATCACGGCGGTGGGCGAGCCATGCAAGCCCATTTTGTGCTCAAGGCTCACGGCCCGCAGGCTGTTGGCCGTGCCGGGGTTGCCCGCTTCATCGGGAATGAATTTGGGCACCGCAAATAGCGAGATCCCCCGCGTGCCCGCCGCCCCCTCGGGCAACCGCGCCAGCACCAGATGCACGATGTTTTCCGCCACATCATGGTCGCCCCAGCTGATAAAAATCTTCTGGCCGGTAATGCTATAGCTGCCATCGCCATTCTCCACCGCCTTGGTGGAAAGGGCCCCCACGTCAGAGCCTGCCTGCGGCTCCGTCAGGTTCATGGTGCCCGTCCACTGCCCCGAGACCAGCTTTTCAAGATATACATCTTTCAGGTCATCAGAGGCATGATGCTCAAACGCCTCGATCTGCCCTTGGGTCATCAGCGGGTTCAGCGCCAAAGAGAGGCAGGCGCTAGACATCATCTCGTTCACCGCCACCGTCAACGCCATCGGCATCCCCATGCCGCCATAAGCTTCCGGCCCGTTCATGCCCACCCAGCCGCCCGTTGCCAGCGCGCGATAAGCGTCCTTGAACCCCGGCGTGCAGCGCACCACGCCGTTTTCCAGCTTGGCCCCTTGCTCGTCGCCCGCACGGTTCAACGGCGCAATCACGCCCTCGGCCAGTTTTGCGGCCTCGTCAAATATCGCCGCCGCCGTGTCCAGCGTGGCATCGGCAAACAGCGCAGTCTCCCCCAGCCGCGCGCCGCCCAGCACGTTTTCCAGCAAAAAGTTAATTTCCGATACCGGTGCGCGATAAGCCATGGCAATCTCCCGAGTCTGTTTAGCCGTTTTCCCTAACCTATGGGTCAAGGAATGGATCGGCAAGCCAAACCTAACGTGAGCGTAAAGCGGGCCTATCATTTGAGAAAAACAGAAGGCCCAATATTCTCGATACATGCTCCTGTAGACGTGTCATATATGACACGTCTACAGGAGCATGTCATAAGATGGCAGGCTTAAAGGGCCGTTTGACCTGCGCTAAGGTTGAAGCGCGGCGCGCGCAGGGAGCTGCCACAAGCACGACCCTCTCCGCGCCGCCATGGTGTTGCGCTAGCCGCGCTTCAATACCATCAGCTCGGCCACTTCCACCTCGTCCATCTCCAAATGCGGGCAGGCTTTGGCGATGGTGAAGGCCGCTTCCATATTCGCCGCCTTCACCACCGAATAGCCACTAAGCTCACCCGCGCGGGTGCTGCCATCCGCCGCCACAATGGTTGGCGCTTTAAACGGCGTGCCGAAATTAACAATATCCTCGCCTAAATCCTGCATCCACTGGCTCCAGCGCGCCTTTGCGGCCTCACCAGCTTCTTTAAACTCTGGCTGTCCAGCCCCATGATGAACAATGGTAAATTCCGGCATTTTATGCTCCCCTGATTGCTGTAGATCCAGCCTAGCAGGGAATTGGCATCAAGAATAGGTCAGGCCCGCCCGCCCTCGGCGCTCAGCATTCGAGGATCTATCCCAAGCCCTTCAAGCGCGCCTTGCCACTTGTCGGCATCCTTGGCGGCAAACACCAGTTCTGTGTCCACATCCGCAATCAGCCAGCCATTGGCTTGCAGCTCTGCTTCTAGCTGCCCGGGGGCCCAGCCAGTATAGCCCAGCGCCAGCAGCGCGCGCTTGGGGCCTTTGCCGAGGGCGATGTCTGTCAGGATATCCAGCGTGGCGGTCATGCCGAAATCCTCGCCAATTTTCATCGACGATCCTTCGCTGTCATAATCCCGCGAGTGCAGCACAAAGCCGCGCCCGTGCTCGACTGGCCCGCCGTGGTGCACGGGCGGCGAGGGCAGGTCGCCGTCCCAATCAATGCCGAGCTGGGTCATCAGGTCATCGAACTTTAGCGCATGGGCGGGTTTGTTGATGATTAGCCCCATCGCCCCCTCAGCCGAGTGGGCGCACATGAAGATCACGGCCTTATCAAAACGCGGGTCGCCCATGCCGGGCATGGCGATCAGTAATTTTCCGTCAAGGAAGGGGACGTTGTTTTGGGTATCTGTGCTCATACGCCTACAATGTGCGCCAGTGGCCAAGGTTTCAAGCCTAACCCTCGCAATCTTGTGACTTTTCCTTTATCAAAAAGCCGTTATTGATCAGCTAACACTGAAATCGAGGATTCTATGCTGAAATACCTGATAAGCGCGCTGATGCTGCCCGTATCCGCACTGGCGCAAAATATGGATTACGGCTCGGTAAAGCTGCTGAAAGGCTGGCAGGCCGAAGATGGCAGCTATCAGGTGGCGCTGGAATTTACCCTGAACGAGGGCTGGAAGACCTATTGGCGCACGCCGGGGCCTGCGGGCTTGCCGCCAATTTTCAACTGGGATGGCTCTGACAACGTCGGCGCGGTGCGCTTTGACTGGCCAACCCCCAAAATCATCGACCAGTCGGGCATGATCACCCTTGGTTATTATGACCATTTTGTGCTGCCCATTCGCATTACCCCCGAGGCTGAAGGCCCCGTGCGCATGGCGATGACCCTGAATTTCGGGGTGTGCTCTGATATTTGCGTGCCAGCCCAAGCGGTGTTCTTAGCGCGGCTCAATGGCAGCGCCGATGAAGGTGTTGCGCAGATAGAAGCGGCGCTTTTGAAGGGGCCGCAAACGCGGGAAAGCGCGGGGCTGGAAAGCATCGGCTGCACAGTAGAGCCAAGCGGCAACGGCTATGAGATTACCGCCAATCTTGGCTTTTCAGAGGCAATTGAAGCCCCGATGACGGTGATCGAATATGGCACGCAGGAAATCTGGATTGATTTTACCGAGTCGCAAACCGATGGCAGCGCCATTTCTGCCAGCGCCCCGATGAAGTATTACGGCGGCGGCGAGATGAACATGGATATGTCAGCGCTTACGGTATCCGTTTTCGGCGCGGATCGGGCGGTGGAAATTCAGGGCTGCCCGGGCTAAGGGCCGCAAAGGTGCGTGGAGACCACGCACCCTACGGGTTTTACGAATCCTGCGGAATAACCCGTAAACCCAGCTCGCGGAGCTGCTCGTTGGTGGCCTCGGATGGCGCTTCCATCATCAGGTCTTCGGCGCGCTGGTTCATAGGGAACATGATAACCTCGCGGATGTTATCCTCGTCGGCCAAGAGCATAACGATACGGTCAATGCCCGCCGCGCAGCCACCGTGGGGTGGGGCACCGAATTTGAAGGCTTTAACCATGCCGCCAAAGCGTTTTTCAACTTCTGCCTCGTCGTACCCCGCGATGCCAAAGGCCTTATACATGATTTCCAGCTTGTGGTTACGGATCGCGCCCGACACCAGCTCATAGCCGTTGCAGGCAAGGTCATACTGGTAGCCCAGCACCTTGAGCGGGTCGCCGTTGAGCGCTTCCATCCCGCCTTGGGGCATGGAAAACGGGTTGTGCTCAAAGTCTATTTTGCCGGTTTCTTCATCTTGCTCGTAAATCGGGAAATCGACAATCCACGCAAATTCAAAGCGGCTCTCGTCGGTCAGCCCCAGCTCTTTGCCGATGATATTGCGGGCGCGGCCTGCCACCGCCTCGAAGGATTTCGGCTTGCCGCCAAGGAAGAACGCCGCATCACCAAGGCCGAGGCCCAGTTGCTGGCGGATGGCCTCGGTGCGCTCCGGCCCGATATTTTTGGCCAGCGGGCCAGCGGCTTCCATGCCGCCTTCCACTTCGCCCGATTTCAGCATTGCCTGCGCTTCTTTTACCTTGATGCCCAGTTCTTGGGCCACAGAATCGGCGGTTTTTTCGCGCCAGAAAATATAGCCCATGCCGGGCAGCCCCTCTTGCTGGGCGAATTTGTTCATCCGGTCGCAGAACTTGCGGCTACCGCCAGTGGGGGCCGGAATGGCGCGCACTTCGGTGCCCTCCTGCTCCAGAAGGCTGGCGAAAATCTTGAAGCCGGAGCCGGCGAAATGCTCGGATACCACCTGCATTTTAATCGGGTTCCTGAGATCAGGCTTATCAGAGCCATACCAAAGCGCTGCGTCCTTATAGGAAATCTGCGGGATCTCGCGGTTCACCGTGCGATCGCCGCCGAATTCCTCAAACAACCCGAGCAGCACCGGCTCTATGGTGTCAAAAATGTCTTGCTGGGTCACAAAGGACATTTCCATGTCGAGCTGGTAAAAGTCGGTCGGGGAGCGGTCGGCGCGCGGGTCTTCATCACGAAAACACGGCGCGATTTGGAAATATTTGTCAAAGCCTGCGACCATCATCATTTGCTTGAACTGCTGCGGGGCTTGGGGCAGGGCGTAAAACTTGCCGGGGTGCTGGCGGCTTGGCACCAGAAAATCCCGCGCGCCTTCGGGCGAGCTGGCGGTGATGATCGGGGTTTGGAATTCGTTGAAGTCTTTCTCAGCCATGCGGCGGCGAATGCTGCTCACCACGTTTGAGCGCAGCATCATGCGGTTGTGCAGGCCTTCGCGGCGCAGATCAAGGAAGCGGTATTTAAGGCGGGTTTCCTCGGGGAAGTCCGGCTCGCCAAACACCTGTAGCGGCAGCTCTTCAGAGGCACCCAGCACCTCCATATCGTCAATATAAATCTCGATCTCGCCAGTGGGGATGTTGGCGTTCACCAAATCTGCACCACGGGCTTTAACCTTGCCATCAATGCGAATAACCCACTCGGAGCGCACTTTTTCGAGCGCTTTGAACACGGGGCTGTCGCTATCCGCCAAAACCTGCGTAATGCCGTAATGGTCTCGCAGGTCAATGAACAGCACCCCGCCGTGGTCGCGCACGCGGTGCACCCAGCCCGAAAGACGGACGGTTTCGCCAACATTGGCGGCGGTCAGGGCATTACATTTATGGCTGCGAAAGGCGTGCATGGGCTTGTCCTTGAAACGGGTTTAGGCGCGCCCGATGGCGCGCTTTTATCATTGCCCGATACATAGGTTTTACGCGCGAATGTCAAGCATGAAGGGCTGTCGCGCCTCTTGCGGTGCCATGACCGGATTATTGGCACAAATAGATAGGCCAATACCGGGCCGCAGCCGGGTGCTGGCGTTTTGCGGGCTTCCCCCAAAGGGCAATTACCAACCGCCAGTCCATCTAGGCCAACAACTCTTTAGTTAAATACAGCCCCGCTCAGCCTGCCAGTCATTCTGGATCATTTCAATCAATCAGGCGCGCTTGCCAATAGTGGCCTTGGGGAAATTTTTCATGCGTCCGCAAAGGTCTGGTTATTTTTCACGGGGACTCGCCGTCTAAGAAAACCATATAGCACCAACACCGTTAACGCGATTTGCATCTCGAAATATGGGGGAGTCCTGCACCTACCCATGTTGGAGCGGTCATTGCTATGTGCCGAGAGCCATTCAGCAGCCTGCCGCTGCGCTGCTTGCCAAAGCCATTGCCAGCCTTTACCTCTTAAACACATGAGCAAGCCGAAAGAAACCAAAGAGCTAAAGCGTGGTTGGACCACGGGCACCTGCGCCGCCGCTGCGGCCAAGAGCGCGTGCCGGGCGCTGCTCGGGAATGAACCGTTTCTGAACCCCGTCAGCATCACGCTCCCCCGAGGCGAAACCCCGATCTTCAAAGTTGTGAACACCACCCGTGGCAAAGGCTGGGCCAAGGCCTGCATCATTAAAGACGCGGGGGATGACCCGGACGTGACCCACGGCGCGCTGATCTGCGCCAAGGTTTCGCACGGCAAAAACGGCCTGCGATTTCTTGCGGGCGAGGGCGTAGGCACGGTCACCAAGCCGGGCCTGCCGATTGCGGTTGGCGAGCCAGCCATTAACCCCGTGCCGCGCCTGATGATTGATGCCGCCATTGCCGAGGTGCTGGAAGGCTCACCCCCTGATTTCGACATCGAGATCTCGGTGAAAGATGGCGCGGCGCTCGCCGCAAAAACATGGAACCCCCGCCTTGGCATTGTCGGCGGCTTGTCCATTCTGGGCACCACCGGCATTGTGCGCCCCTATTCCTGCTCGGCCTGGATCGCCTCTATCCACCGCGGGGTAGATGTGGCGCGGGCCTTGGGGCGCAGCCACCTGATTGCGGCTACAGGCTCCACCTCGGAAGCAACGGCGCGGGCGCTTTATGGGCTACCGGAGGGGGATTGCCTTGATATGGGCGATTTCGTTGGCGGCACGCTAAAATACCTGCGCCGCCACCCTGTGGCGCGCCTCACCATTGCGGGCGGCATTGGCAAGCTCACCAAGCTGGCCCAAGGCGCGATGGACCTGCACTCGGGCCGCTCACAAGTAGATTTCGAGGCGCTGGCCCGCCTCACCGGCCAGCCCGTAATGGCGACGGCCAACACCGCGCTGGAGGCTTATACCTTCATCGGCAAACCCATGGCCGAGGCGGTTGTTGCAAAGGCCAAGGCCCAAGCCGAAGAGACCGTGCGCGGGGCGGTCGCGATTGAGGTGATTATGGTCGACCGTGCGGGGGCTGTGCTGGCGCAGACAGGGTTTTGAAGCTGCTGGTGCTCGGCGGCACCGCCGAAGCGCGGCAGGTGGCAGAGGCAACAGGGGCGGTGCTTTCTCTCAAAGGGGCCACGCAAAAACCGCTGACCACGCCCCACAGGGTTGGTGGTTTTGGCGGGGTTTCGGGGCTGGTTAGCTACCTTCAGGCCGAGGGTTTTACCGCCATCATCGATGCCACCCACCCCTTTGCCGCCCAAATGAGCCGCCATGCTCATGTGGCCAGCGCACAATGCGGCCTGCCCCTGCTGCGGCTCGCTCGCCCGCCATGGCCAGAGCAACCCGCGTGGCAGATGGTCAAAAACCTAAGCGCCGCTGCCGCCGCACTACCGCAAGGCGCGCGGGCTTTTTTAACCGTGGGCAGCCAATCTCTTGGCCCCTTTCTCCTCCGGGATGACGTTTGGTTCCTGTCCCGCAGCATCGAGCCAGCCGCCGCCCGCCCCAGCCACGGCACCGCCATTTTGCAGCGCCCGCCGTTTTCGCTGCAAGCCGAGCTGGCCCTGATGACCACCCATAACATCACCCATCTGGTCAGCAAAAATGCGGGCGGCAAGGCCACCTCGGCCAAGCACACTGCCGCCGCCGCGCTGGGCGTGCAAGTGATCATGGTAAAAACGCCGCGCCTGCCTGCAGCTTTAACGGTTGAAACGGTGGCAGAAGCGGTTAAGTGGGTAGAAAACCTAGGGGAATAATATGACCACCATCACCGTTTGCGACACCTGCAATTTTTCATCCGACCAAAAACTACTCGACGGAAAATCCGGCGGCGAAATTCTGGCCGAACACGTAGAGGCGCTGGCCGCCGAGGGCATTACCGTGCGCCGGAAATCCTGCCTGATGGGCTGTGACCGGCACTGCAATATCGCCATTCAAGCCGAGGGTAAGCTCTCATATGTGATGGGCAAATTCACGCCGGATGCCGAAGCCGCGCAGGCGATTGTGGACTATGCGGCGGCTTATAGCGCATCGGACTCCGGCCAAGTGCCCTATAAACTATGGCCCCAAGGCGTAAAAGGCCATTTCGTGGCCCGCATCCCCCCGCTCGGCTAAAGGGCCACGGGTTGCCGAGGTGGTGCTTTAGCGCTAAGGAAAGGCATGAAACACTTTCCCACCAAAGCCGCCATTCTTGACTGGATCAAGCAAAACCCTTCCCAAACCAGCAAGCGCGATATCGCGCGGGCCTTTGGCATAAAGGGGCAGGCCCGCATTGAGCTGAAGCGCATTTTGCGCGAACTGGCGGGTGAGGGGCACCTGACCAAAGACCGCAAGCGCTTTAAGGATAAAAACAGCCTCGCGCCGGTGGAACTTTTGCACGTTATCGCGCAAGATTCTGATGGTGACCTGATTGCCGAGCCGATGAACTGGAAGGGCGAAGGGGCAGCCCCGCGCTTGGTGTTTGTGGCCAAAAAGGGCGACCCCGCCCTGGCCGTGGGCGACCGCATTCTCTGCAAGATTGACGCTAAAGCCGGTGAGGCGAGGCTGATCCGGCGCATCGGCCGCGGGGCGGAAAAAATTGTCGGCATTTACCGCGCGATGAATTTTGGTGGCCGGATTGTGTCGGTCGATAAGCGTGCAGACCGCGAGTGGCAGGTGGCACCCGAGGGCCGCAACGGCGCGCGCGATGGTGAGCTAGTGGAGGCCGAAAACACGGGCGGGCGCACGCGGGGCCTGGGGCGCGCACGCGTAGTTGCCCGCATCGGGGACCCGTCTGCCCCCAAGGCAATTTCGCTGATTGCGATCCATGAACACGGCATTCCCGACCAGTTCCCTGAAGAGGTGGCGCTTGAGGCGGCAGCGGCTAAACCCGTGGAGCTGGGCGCGCGCGAAGACCTGCGCCACCTGCCGCTTTTCACCATCGACCCCCCCGACGCGCGCGACCGCGACGACGCCATTTGCGCCATGCCGGACCCCGATGGCGACGGCCATATTGTATGGGTCGCCATCGCCGATGTGGCGCATTATGTGCGCCCCGGCTCGAAGCTTGATATCGAGGCGAAAAAACGCGGGAACTCGACTTATTTCCCTGACCGGGTGGTGCCGATGCTGCCAGACGCGCTTTCGGGGGATCTGTGCTCGCTACACGGTGGGGTAGAGCGACCCTGCCTTGCCCTGCGAGTGGTGTTGGATAAAAACGGCAAGAAAATTTCGCATCGGTTCACGCGGGGTTTGATGAAATCTCCCGCCGCGCTGAGCTATATTCAGGCGCAACAGGCGATCAACGGTGCGCCCGACGAGGCCACAGAACCGATCCTTGAAAGTGCGCTCAAGCCACTCTGGGCCGCCTACGGCGCCGCCAAAATCGCACGGGAAAAGCGCCAACCTTTGCACCTTGATTTGCCCGAGCGGCAGATCGTGCTTTCTGACGAGGGCAAGGTGACCTCGGTAGCCTTCCGCGACCGCTTTGACGCCCATAAGCTGGTGGAAGAATTTATGATTTTGGCCAATGTATGCGCAGCAGAAACGCTAGAATCGGCCAAGGCAGACTTTATTTACCGTGTCCATGAAGAGCCGAATCCTGACAAAATGGAAGCCCTGCACGAAACCGTGCAATCGGTTGGCATGGTGCTGGCCAAGGGGCAACGGCTAACCACGGCGCAGCTTAACCGCCTACTTGATCAAGCGGCGGGCGGTGAGCATGCCGAGTTGATTAACATGATCGTGCTGCGCTCCATGAGCCAAGCCTATTACGGGCCGCAAAACCTCGGGCATTTCGGGCTGCACTTGCAGCGCTACGCCCACTTCACCTCGCCAATTCGCCGCTATGCCGACCTGATCGTCCATCGCGCTCTGATTGCAGCGCATGGCTGGGGGGATGATGGGCTGACCTCGCAGGAAGCCGAAAATCTTGAGGCCACAGCCGAGCATATCAGCCAGACCGAGCGGCGCTCTATGCTGGCCGAGCGCGACACCACCGACCGCTACCTGACCGCCTTTCTGGCCGACGAGGTGGGCAGCGCCTTTTCCGGCGTGGTGTCGGGTGTGGCGCGGTTTGGCATATTTGTAAAACTTGATGAAACGGGGGCCGACGGGCTTATCCCTGTCTCGCGCCTCGGGCATGAATATTTCACCTTTGACGATGATAGTCGCACCCTCACCGGCGAGCATTCTGGCCGCGTGTTGCGCTCTGGTTTGCGCGCAAAGGTCAAGCTCGAAGAGGCCGACCCCCTCACCGGCGGTTTGCTTTTTGAGCTGCTCGAAGTGGAAGGTAAAGCCCTGCCCGCTAGCCGGAAGGGCAAAAAACGCGGCGGGCTAGCCAAGGGCAAAGCACGCGGCAAGATCAAACACCGCAAGTTTAAAGGCAAGGTGCGGGGCAAGCCTTGAAGGCGCAAGAATTGTCTGATAAACTTTGGTTTATATAGTCATATTATAGCTTATATAGTCATATTATAGCCATGTGTCCATTTATCTTAACCATTTTCTGCTTTACCCTCATGCAAAGCAACGGCCAAAAACTGGACCTTTTATGCAAACTAAAACCGTAATTATTTTCTCAGCAGTGCTTACCGCGCTCGGCGGCTTTATGTTCGAGTTTCTCGTCGAGGATCCTGATCTTGACGACCCCGTACTCATGGGCGTGATCGAGCGGTTGGCAGACGAAGGCTATGAGGTGCTGAATGTGGAATCTACTTGGCTCGGGCGCTATCGGATAGAGGCACATTCTGATGAATTTGAGCGCGAAATCGTGGTTGCCCCCGGTGCAGGCACACGCTTGCGGGACGAAAAAAAACCGCTAACCGAAAGTGACGCCGATGGCGATGAATAAAACAATCGGAATTTTCCGAAGGAGCCGTTATGAAGAAGCCTGTTAAAATTTGGCTGGTGAGGGGCGCGCTTGCTGTGCAAGTGTTTAGCCTTATCCTTTTTGCCGGAGAAATCTACATCGATTCCTTTGGTAAAGGGTTGATATATATTTCATGGCAAGTTCATGAAGCCATTGAAGTTACCGCCATAATCGGGCTGATTATCGGCTTTGTGCTCGGGGTCACTTTGGTGCGCAGCCTGCTAGCGCGCAACTCTAAGGTCGAGGGTCAGCTTCGGGTGGCCTCCGGCGAGTTTCATACACTGCTCAAAGAGCATTTCGCGCAATGGGGGCTTTCACCGTCTGAAACCGACGTAGCCTATTTTGCCATCAAAGGCATGTCAAACAACGAGATTGCCGAGCTGCGCGGCACCTCTGATGGCACCGTAAAAGCGCAACTCAATGCGGTTTACAAAAAGGCCGGTCTGGAAAGCCGAACCCAGCTTCTGGGCTATTTCATTGAGGAACTTATGGCCAAAGAGGCCGAAACCTAGGGCGGGGTTTTCCCCCACCCCCCTCTTCCGTTCCAATAAATCCGCCCGATTGCCGGCTCCAAAAGCCCGCCTGAGCGCCCTTACCATAATGGTGCGCAAGGCGCTTATAGCGAATCTCGCCCGCTGAAAGGATAAGCTCGGGCACCTTCGCATCATTCACCGCGTGGGCCGCAGCGATGCTGTGCAGCCCTTCCCGCATCACCGCGGCACGTGAAAACAACCTGACGGTGATTCGTATAATCTACCCCATTTAGCCCGATAGTTAAGGCCGCCGCCGCCACTTCACCCAAAAATGCAATGGCTCTTCAGGTTTTTGAAAGATACTTTGCTGGTCGCATTTCCATAATCCTGCTCAATCAATATTGCCACTCTTATGCTGTGTGGGCCTGCCAAAATCAACCCACAATTGCTAACAACTTTTGCGTGGCGCTACGTGCCCAAAAAAGCTAGGTAGAGCGCATGGAAAACATCGACGATATGACCCCGCAAAAAGCCCGCGCCTCGGCGTGGTTCCGTGACCTGCGCAACCAGATTTGCAGCGCCTTTGAAACGCTGGAAGACGCGCAGGATAAAGGCCCCCACGCCGCCCTGCCCGCTGGCCGCTTCGAGGTAAAACCCACCAAGCGCGACAATGGTGACGGAGCCGATGCCGGCGGCGGCGAGATGTCTGTCATGCGCCAAGGCCGTGTGTTTGAAAAGGTCGGCGTGAATATCTCGACCGTTTACGGCACGCTCGGCGAGGCCGCCCAGCGCTCGATGACCGCGCGCAAAGGCATGAGCAAAATCGCCGAAAACCCGCAATTCTGGGCTGCTGGCATTTCGCTGGTGGCGCATATGCGCTCGCCCAAAACCCCCGCCGTGCACATGAACACGCGGATGTTCTGGACACCCTTCGGCTGGTGGTTCGGCGGCGGGGCCGACCTGAACCCGATGGTGGAAGTGGCCGAGGACACCGCCTTTTTCCATGCGCGCTTGCAGGAAGCCTGCGATGCCCACAACCCGGAATATTACGCCCGCTACAAAGCATGGGCCGATGAATATTTCATGATCAAGCACTGGAACGAACCGCGCGGCGTGGGTGGCATTTTTTATGATGACCACAATACCGGCAACTGGGATACCGATTTCGCCTTCACCCAAGACGTCGGCCGCGCCTTCCTCAAGGCCTTCAAACCGCTGACCGAAAAGCACATGTTCGAGCCGTGGACAGAGGCCGACCGTGAAATCCAACTAATCAAACGCGGCCGCTACGCCGAGTTCAACCTCGTCTATGATCGCGGCACGCAATTTGGCCTGCAAACCGGCCATAACCCCGAGGCCGTGCTGATGAGCCTGCCGCCCGAGTGCAAATGGCCATGAGCCGCAGACTTTATTTCCTGCATATTTCCAAAACCGCAGGCACCTCCCTGCGCAGCCTGTTGGCCGCCCATAACGAGGTAAGCGACCGCAAAATTGACCGTTTCGGCCATGATGTGACCTTCCGCATGGTGCGCTGGCTAAAGCCCCGCGCGCGGCTGCTGTTTTTTGTGCGAGACCCGATTGCCCGCGCCGAATCAGGGTTTTATGACCGCTACCGCAAAAGCCAGCCTGCCTATTTTTTCGAGTGGTCCAAGCGCGAAGCCGCCGCCTTTGCGCTTTTCAGCGATTTCAACAGCCTCGCCGAAGCCCTGACCGACCCAGATCCCACACGCCAGCAGGCCGCCAAAAAAGCCGTGAAGAGCATTCGGCATTTGCGCTGGTCACTCCAACATTTTCTAATTTCCCCCCAGTTTCTGGAAAAAAACCGGCAGCGGATATTTTTCATCGGGGATCAGGCCAGCTTTGATACCGATATTGCCACCCTGCGCCGCAAGGCCGGCATTGCGGCCAGCGCAGCGCTGCCGAGTGACGAGACCGGTGCGCATCGGGCCAACCGTGCGGAAAAAGTGCCGCTCTCGGATATCGCAATCACTAACCTCAAGGCCCACTACGCCGCCGATTACCTGATATATGACTGGTGCAAAAAAAACCGCGCCGCCATTAACCAAGCCCCATCTGACCTGTGACGACCGCTGCAAACATCGCCATTATCGGCTGGGGCTCACTGATTTGGGACCTTGAGATTCTCGCCCCGCACACACTGGGTGATTGGCAAATGGCCTCTGGCCCGAAGCTGCCGATGGAATTTTCCCGTGTGTCGCCCAAGCGTAAAATGGGGCTGGCGGTGTGCCTTGACCCTGTGGCGGGGGTGCTCTGCCAAACCCATGTGATTCGCTCGACGCGCTGTGATATTCAGGCGGCAATTGCTGATTTGCAGGCGCGAGAGCGCGCACCCGATGGGCGAATCGGCGCGTGGCATCGCGATTTCCAGCACGGGCGGATGCCGGAAGTGGTGGCGCGGGCGCAAAACTGGTGCGCCACTGAAGGCTGGGCCGGTGCTGTCTGGACCGACCTTGAGCCAAACTTTTTCAACCATACGAAGCGGGCATTTTCGGTGGATGAGGGCATTGCCTACCTCAAAACCCTGCGCGGGGAGAGCCTTGAGGAAGCATATAATTACATCCAGAATGCGCCAGAGCACACGAACACCCCCCTGCGCGCCGCCCTCGCCAACAATAGCTGGTGGCAGGGGTTGGCATAGGGCAGCAAAGCTGACATAATTGACGGGTCTTCAAAGGATTCTCCCATGCTCCCTGTTCTGCAAGCCACCCTTCCGGTTTTCGCAATCATTGTGCTCGGCTTTGGTCTGCGCAAGGGCGGGTTTATTGCCGCCGATAAGTGGAGCGCGGTCGAGGACCTGTGCTTTTACATGCTGTTTCCGGCCTTGCTCGCCAAAACCATGATCGAGGCTGATCTATCCGGCGTTGAAGCGGGGGCGTTCACACTAACGCTTGTGGTGAGCGTAACAATTATTGGCGCCGTGGTGCTGGCGCTCTGGCCGCTGCTGCGGCGGGTTATAGGCACACGTCCACCGCAGTTTTCGACCATTTATCAAACCATTACCCGCTGGCATGGCTTCATTGCGCTAGCGATTGTGCTTAACCTTTACGGCCCCGATGGCGGCGCGCTGATCGCCATAGTTTTTGCCGTTCTGGTGCCTATCTTACAGGTCACCAACATTATGGTGCTGGCCGCGTTTTCTGATAAAAAAGCCGATTTCAGGGTCGTGGCGCAAACGATTGTGAAGAACCCGCTGATCTGGGGCATCGGGCTTGGCTTGCTGCTGAACGGCACCGCGCTTTGGCCGCCAATTATGAGCACGCTGGACCTTTTGGGCCGCTCGGCGCTTGGCATGTCGCTGCTGGCGCTGGGGGCCGGGCTGAGCCTGAAAGCAGCGATGCACCCCTCAAAGGAAATGCTGATCGGCATTATCGGCAAGCTGCTTTTTACCCCGCTGGTGATGATGAGCGTGGCCTTTGCCTTCGGGATCACGGGGCTGGAGCGCAATGTTTTGCTGATTGCGGCCTCGGTGCCGACAGCCATGAATGGCTATGTGCTGGCCCGCAAAATGGGCGGTGATGCAGAGCTTTATGCGACCATTTCTACGGTGCAAACGGTGGTGTCTTTCGTGACCATCCCCGTGCTTTTATGGCTCACCACAGCAGGATAGACAGGCCTGAAGTGCCAAGAATGGCCATCACCACTCCGCGAAACTGCCTCTCGCCGAGCCGTATGTATATCTGCACGCCGACCCTAGCCGCGACGGTGGAAACCCGCACAGAACCCATCGCCGAACGCCATAATGGCAAGGCCAAAGCCGCTAAGCCGGTTCACGAGGCCTCCCAATACTGCACCAGTACCAGGAGGCCTGAGGTCAGGCATGTATCGCACCATCCCCACAAGCCAGCGCCGCTTCGCGCACGGCCTCGCTAAAGGTTGGGTGGGCGTGGCAGGTGCGGGCGATGTCTTCGGCTGAAGCGCCAAATTCCAGCGCCACGCAAATCTCGTGGATCAGCTCGCCCGCCATTGGTCCCATTAGGTGGCAGCCCAGAATCCGGTCGGTGTCTTTGTCCGCAAGGATTTTCACAAAGCCCTCAGAGCCAAACACCGCCTTGGCGCGACCGTTGCCCATGAAGCTGAACTTGCCAACCTTATAGGCGCGGCCCTCGTCCTTAAGCTGGGCCTCGGTTTTACCAACGCTAGCCACCTCCGGCGTGGTGTAGATCACCCCCGGAATCACGTCATAATTCACATGGCCAGCCTGCCCTGCTATGCTTTCGGCCACCGCCATGCCCTCATCTTCGGCCTTGTGGGCCAACATCGGGCCGTCAATCACATCGCCAATGGCATAAATGCCCTCAATGTTGGTGCGCCAGTGGCCATCGGTTTCCACCTGCCCGCGCGGGGTGGTTTTGATGCCAATCTCTTCCAACCCGAGGCCTTCCGTAAACGGCTTGCGCCCGGTGGCCAGCAGCACTTTTTCAGCTTCCAGGCTATCGGCCTTATCGTTTTTACGCAGAATATAGTTGACCGTCGCCACGCCATTCTTGGCCTCAACGCTTTGCACAGCCGCCCCGAGCACAAATTTTATGCCCTGTTTTTTAAGGCTGCGCAGCAGGGTTTTCTGGATTTCGGGGTCCATGCCGGGGGTGATGTGGTCGAGAAACTCCACCACCGTCACCTCGGACCCGAGGCGGGCATAAACGCTGCCCATTTCAAGGCCGATCACGCCCGCGCCGATCACAACCAGCCGCTTGGGCACCTCCGCAAGTGCCAGCGCGCCGGTGGAATCAATCACCGTATCTTGGTCCACCTCAACGCCCTTCAGCGGAGCCACTTCCGAGCCGGTCGCGATCACGATGTTCTTGGCCTTATGCACCTCACCGTCAACGCTCACCTCGCCCTTGCCGGAAATCTTCCCCCAGCCGCGCAGGTAATCCACCTTGTTTTTCTTAAACAAAAACTCGATCCCGTTGACATTGGCATCAATCACAGATTGCTTATAATCCATCATTTTGCCCATATCGAGCGTCACCGCCCCGCCCATCAGCCCCATTTTCTCGAAATTCGTATGGGCCTCGTGGTAGCTGTGCGAGGCATGCAGCAGGGCTTTTGACGGGATACAGCCGACATTCAAGCACGTACCCCCCAGCGCCCCGCGCCCTTCCACACAAGCGGTTTTCAGCCCCAGCTGCGCGCAGCGAATGGCGCACACATAGCCCCCGGGGCCGCCGCCGATGATAATTACGTCATACTCTGCCATTGGGATTTCCTTTCCCTATTGGTGAGGTCAAACCCCACCCTACATTTCGTTTCGCCGGTGGCGGGCTGAAGCTCCGCCCTACAGGTCCATCAACAACCGTCGTGGGTCTTCCAGCGCTTCTTTCACGCGCACAAGGAAGGTTACCGCGCCTTTGCCATCGACCACGCGGTGATCGTATGAAAGCGCCAGATACATCATCGGGCGAATAACCACCTCGCCGTTAATCGCCATCGGCCGCTCCTGAATTTTGTGCATGCCCAAAATACCTGATTGCGGCGGGTTCAGAATCGGCGAGGACATCAGCGAGCCATACACCCCGCCATTGGAAATGGTAAAGCTGCCGCCCTGCATCTCGGCCATAGAAAGCTTGCCATTACGCGCCTTGCCGCCCAGCTCGGCGATTTTCTTTTCGATCTCGGCAAATGACATCTGGTCAGCATCGCGAATAACCGGCACCACAAGCCCCGTCGGTGTGCCCGCCGCCACGCCCATATTGACGTAGTTTTTATAGACAATATCAGTGCCGTCGATCTCGGCATTCACCTCTGGCACCTCGTGCAGGGCGTGCACGCAGGCCTTGGTAAAGAAACTCATAAAGCCGAGCTTCACGCCGTGTTTCTTCAGGAACAGATCTTTGTATTCCGAGCGCAGCGCCATGATTTCCGTCATGTCCACCTCGTTATAGGTGGTCAACATGGCGGCGGTGTTTTGTGCCTCTTTCAAGCGCCGCGCAATGGTTTGGCGCAGGCGGGTCATCTTTACCCGCTCTTCCCGCACCGCATCAGTAGCCGGCCGAGGGGCAGCCACGGGCGCAGGCGCGGCGGCAACCTTGGCCACGTCCTCCTTCATAATCCGGCCATCGCGGCCAGAGCCTTGCACAGAAGCCGCGTCTATCCCCTTTTCCGCCATTATTTTCTTGGCCGAGGGCGCATCCTCCACGTCTTTCGCTGCGGGTGTCGCAGCGGCAGGGGCCGCCGTTTCGGCAGGTGATGCGGTTGGCGCCGCTGCCACCGCGCCTTCGCCGGCAACCAGTGTCGCCAGCAGGGCATCTACGCCGACAGTCTCGCCTTCCGCCGCCACAATCTCGCCCATCACGCCGGCTATGGGTGAGGGCACTTCCACCGTCACCTTGTCGGTTTCCAGCTCGCATAGCATTTCATCTACAGCAACAGCATCGCCAGGCTTTTTGAACCATGTCGCCACGGTCGCTTCGGTTACGGATTCGCCAAGGGTTGGCACTCTAATATCGGTCATCTGGGGTGTCCTTTAGATGGTCAGCGCGTCATTCACCAATGCCGCTTGCTGTAATTTATGGGATTTGGCGAGGCCCGTGGCCGGCGAGGCCGCGGCTTTGCGGCCCACATAGCGGGCGCGGGTGCTGGCGGATTTTACATCGGCAAGCACCTCTTCGATATAGGGGTCGATGAAGGTCCAGTAGCCTTGGTTCTTCGGCTCTTCTTGGCACCAGATAAACTCGGCATTGCTAAAGCGCCCCATTTCTTCGCGCGCCACCCGGCCCGGGAAGGGGAAGAGCTGCTCAAAGCGCATCAGGTAAATGTCGGTAATCCCGCGCGCATCCCGCTCGGCCAAGAGGTCATAATAGACTTTGCCCGAGCACATCACCACGCGCTTGATCTGATCATCCGCCACCAGTTTGGTTTCCGAGCTGCCCTTCTGGGCGTCATCCCACAGGATACGGTGAAAGCTGGAGCCTTCGCCAAATTCCGCAAGCGCCGAGGTCGCCATTTTGTGGCGCAACAGTGATTTAGGCGAGAACAACACCAAAGGCCGCCGGAAAGAGCGGTGCATTTGCCGGCGCAGAATGTGGTAGTAATTCGCTGGGGTGGTGCAATTGGCTACGGTCCAGTTATCCTCGGCACTCATCTGCAAAAACCGCTCGGGGCGCGCCGAAGAGTGCTCTGGCCCTTGACCCTCATAGCCGTGAGGCAAGAGCATAACCAAGCCAGACATCCGCAGCCATTTGGCCTCACCAGAGGAGATAAACTGGTCGGTCATAATCTGCGCACCATTGGCGAAATCGCCAAATTGCGCTTCCCAGAGGGTCAGCGTATCCGGCTCGGCCAGCGAGTAGCCATATTCAAAGCCCAACACCGCGTATTCAGAAAGCATCGAGTCGATCACCTCGTATTCCGCCTGCCCCGCTTTAATGTGGTTCAGCGGCAAATAACGCTCTTCGGTCACTTGATCAATAATGCCGGAGTGGCGGTGGCTGAATGTGCCGCGCGTGCAATCCTGCCCCGAAAGGCGCACCGGAAAGCCATCGAGCAGCAGGGTGCCAAAGGCCAGCGCCTCGCCGGTGGCCCAGTCAATCCCCTCGCCGGTTTCGATCATTTTTTCCTTGGCTTTTAGCAGCCGAAGCACGGTTTTATGGGCATGGTAACCCTCGGGCAATTTAGTGAGCGCCCCGCCCACCTCCTTAACCCGCGCCAGATCAACCGCGGTTTCGCCACGCTGGTATTCCTCGGTATTGCGCCGCATTTTGGACCAGCGACCATCGAGCCAGTCAGCCTTGTTCGGCTTGTAATTGGTGCCGATTTCGAATTCGTCGGCCAGAAAAGCCTGAAACTTGGTTTTGGTCTCGTCAATCTCGCCTTCCGGCATCAGCCCGTCTGCGATCAGCCGCTCGGCATAGAGCTGCAGCGTGGTTTTTTGCTTCTTGATCGCCGTATACATTTGTGGCTGGGTGAACATCGGCTCGTCACCCTCATTATGGCCAAAGCGGCGGTAGCAGAAAATATCCAGCACCACGTCTTTGCCAAACTTCTGCCGGAACTCGGTGGCCACCTTGGCGGCGTGCACCACGGCCTCTGGGTCATCGCCATTCACATGGAAAATCGGCGCTTCAACCATCATGGCAATGTCGGTCGGGTAGGGGCTGGAGCGGGAGTTATGCGGCGAGGTGGTGAAACCGATCTGGTTATTGACCACGATATGAATGGTCCCGCCGGTTTTATGCCCGCGCAGACCCGACAGGCCAAAACACTCGGCCACCACGCCTTGGCCGGCAAAAGCGGCGTCGCCGTGCAGCAGCACCGGCATGATGGTGCTGCGCTCAAGGTCGCCGACCTGCTCTTGCTTGGCGCGCACCTTGCCCAGCACCACAGGGTTTACCGCTTCAAGGTGGCTAGGGTTGGCGGTGAGGCTCAAGTGCACGTTATTGCCATCAAACTCACGATCGGAACTCGCTCCGAGGTGGTATTTCACATCGCCCGAGCCTTCAACCGAATCAGGCTTGGAAGAGCCGCCCTGAAATTCGTTGAAAATGGCGCGGAAAGGCTTGCCCATCACATTGGCCAGCACGCTCAACCGGCCCCGATGCGGCATGCCGATAACAATTTGCTTGACGCCCAGCGCCCCGCCGCGCTTGATGATTTGCTCCATAGCAGGAATCAGGCTTTCGCCGCCATCAAGGCCAAAGCGCTTGGTGCCCATGTATTTTACATGCAGGTATTTCTCGAAGCCCTCGGCCTCCACCAGCTTGTTCAGAATCGCCTTGCGGCCCTCTTTGGTAAAGCCGATTTCCTTGCCGTAGCCCTCGATGCGCTCCTTCAACCAGCCCGCTTCGGCGGCGTTGGAAATGTGCATGTATTGCAGGGCGAAGGTGCCACAATAGGTGCGCTTCACGATCTCGACAATCTGGCGCATGCTCGCATGTTCCATGCCCAGCACGTTATCAAGAAAAATCGGGCGGTCCATGTCGGCTTCGGTAAAGCCATACATCGCCGGGTCCAGCTCAGGGTGGGGCTTGGGCGGCTCTATTTGCAACGGGTCAAGATTGGCAGACAGGTGGCCGCGGATGCGATAAGCGCGGATCAGCATCAGGGCGCGGATGGAATCCAGCACGGCTTGCTTGACCTCGGCATCGGAAATCGAAGCGCCCTTTTCCGCCGCCTTGGCGCGGATTTTATCGGCAGCTTTTTCTGGCTCGGCCGGCCACTGCCCATCCAGCGCCGCTGTCAGCTCGTCTGCTGGCTCCAGCGGCCAGTCTTTGCGCCCCCAGCTTGGGCCGTTGGCCTCGGCCTTGGCATCGGCTGCCGCCACGCCGAGGGCCGCGAAATACGTCCGCCAGCTATCATCTACCGATGAAGGGTCAACCGCATAGCGCGCCTGAAGCTGCTCGACATATTCAAGATTATGCCCCTGCAAAAAGCTCTCGGCATGGAATTGTTCGTTGTTGGGCTGATCGTTCATTGGGCCACTCCTGATCTTTTTCGTCAGGGCCGACCTTTGTGCCGCCCCTTATGTAGGGTGGGGTTTTAACCCACCTTCGGGTAGTGGTGGGGCAAACCCCACCCTACAAGTTAACCGATCGCCTTCAGCACGGCTTGGCCGAGGTCTGCAGGGCTTTCTGCCACCACGATACCCGCGCTCTTCATCGCTTCGATCTTGTCTTCCGCGCCGCCTTTGCCACCGGCCACAATCGCACCAGCGTGGCCCATGCGGCGGCCCGGAGGGGCTGTGCGGCCAGCAATAAAGCCCGCAATCGGCTTTGAAATGCCCTTTTTGGCCATGTCCTTGATGAACTGCGCGGCGTCTTCCTCGGCAGAGCCGCCGATTTCCCCGATCATAATAATGCTCTGGGTTTCATCGTCATGCAGCAGCAGATCAAGCGCGTCGATATGCTCGAAACCCTTGATAGGGTCGCCGCCGATGCCGATACAGGTGCTTTGGCCAAGGCCAATGTCAGTGGTTTGCTTCACCGCTTCATAGGTCAGCGTGCCGGAGCGGGAAACAACCCCCACCGAGCCGCGCTTATGAATATGCCCCGGCATAATGCCAATTTTGCAGGCGTCTGGCGTAATTACCCCCGGGCAATTTGGCCCGATGAGCGTAGATTTTGCCCCCTGAAGGGCGCGCTTTACCTTCATCATATCCAGCACCGGAATGCCCTCGGTGATGCAGACAATCAGCTCCATTTCAGCGTCAATCGCCTCCAGAATAGCATCGGCAGCAAAGGGGGGCGGCACATAAATCGCGGTCGCATTCGCCTCTGTCGCGTGCTTGGCCTCAGCCACGGTGTTAAAGATCGGCAAGCCAATATGGCTGCGCCCCCCTTTGCCCGGCGTTACGCCGCCCACCATTTTGGTGCCATAAGCAATCGCTTGCTCAGAGTGGAACGTGCCCTGCGAGCCGGTAAGCCCTTGGCAGATTACTTTGGTATTTTCGTTTACAAGTACGGCCATGGCTTAGGCTCCCTTCACTGCTTTAACAATTTTTTCGGCAGCATCGCCCAAATCATCCGCCGCGATCACATCCACGTCGGAATTGTTGATGATCTCTTTGCCTTTTTCCACATTGGTGCCTTCAAGCCGCACCACCAGTGGCACTTTCAGGCCCACTTCTTTAACTGCCGCAAGCACGCCCTCGGCGATCACATCACAGCGCATGATGCCGCCGAAGATGTTGACGAGGATGCCTTTTACATTCGGGTCAGAGGTGATGATCTTAAACGCTTCCGTCACCTTTTCCGTGGTCGCGCCGCCCCCAACATCGAGGAAGTTGGCAGGGGAAGAGCCATAGAGCTTGATAATATCCATCGTGGCCATCGCGAGGCCCGCGCCATTCACCATGCAGCCGATTTCGCCGTCGAGCGAAATGTAGTTCAGGTCGAATTTCGAGGCCGCCAGCTCTTTGGCGTCTTCTTCGGTTTCATCGCGCAGCGCGAGGATTTCGGGTTGGCGATACATCGCGTTATCGTCAAAGCCCATTTTGGCGTCCAAGCACACAAGGTCGCCATCATTGGTGACGATCAGCGGGTTGATTTCCAGCATCTCGCAATCGCGCTCAAGGAAGAGCTTATAGAGCTTGTTGATCAGCGCCACGCATTGCTTGACGGCTTTGCCCTCCAGCCCGAGCGCAAAAGCCACGCGGCGACCATGGAAGCCGGAAATGCCCGAGGCCGGATCCACGCTGAAGCTCAGGATTTTGTCGGGGGTTTCAGCCGCCACGGTTTCAATATCCATGCCGCCCTCGGTGGAGCACACAAAGGACACGCGGGAAGACACGCGGTCCACCAGAAGCGCCAGATAAAGCTCTGTGGCGATGCTCGCGCCATCTTCGATATAAACCCGGTTCACAACCTTGCCCGCTTCGCCAGATTGATGCGTAACCAATGTGCGGCCCAGCATCTTTTGCGCTTCTTCAGCAGCCTCAGACACGGATTTGGCAATGCGAACACCACCAGCCTCGCCCGCCTCCGGCTCAATAAAGTGGCCCTTGCCGCGCCCGCCAGCGTGGATTTGCGCTTTTACAACCCAGATCGGGCCGTCCAGCTCGCCAGCAGCGGTTTTCGCGTCTTCGGCTTTTAAAACCGCGCGACCATCAGAGATTGGCGCGCCATACTCGCCCAAAAGCTTCTTGGCTTGATACTCGTGGATATTCATTCGCGTGTCCCTTTTTTGCAGCAATGACCGGTTGTGCGCCCTAACAGGTAAACAAACGGTGTGTTCTGTGGGCATTAGACACGAAATTATCGGCCTGCAAAGCCATTTTGCCGCAGGTCTGATAAATTTGGGGTGATAATGTGAATTTGTGATCACAGATTTTTTCAGTGTGATCACAAAATAACCGGCGCGTAATTTTCTACCCATGCATGTGCGCAGAAAACGCGCGAATCAAGGGTGTATAGGCCAGCGCCTAGCTAAAGGCGGCTTCGAGCGCGATCTCGACCATATCGCCAAAGCTCTGCTCGCGCTGGTCCGAGGGCAGCGCCTCATGGGTGAGCAGATGGTCCGAGATAGTCATAATGCCCAGCGCGCGGCAGCCGTAGCGGGCGGCGAGGGTGTATAGCTCTGCGGCCTCCATTTCGACCGCCATAATGCCATGGCGCTGCATTTGCTCGTTGAGGTCGGGGCGCTCGTCATAAAAGGTGTTGCTGGAATAAATGCTGCCAACATGGGTCGGAATGCTCTTGCCCTGCGCCGCCTTATGGGCCGCCGCCAGCAGGCTAAAATCAGCGGTGGGCGCGAAGTTCAGCTCTTTGAACACGCCCTCGGAGGGGGTGCTTAGCGTGGTGGCGCTCATCGCCAAAACCACATCCCGAACCTTGATCGACTCTTGCATCGCGCCCGCCGAGCCGATGCGAATAAGGGTTTTAGCGCCGAAATCGCGGATCAGCTCATTCACGTAAATTGAAAGCGACGGCATGCCCATGCCCGTGCCATGCACCGTTACGCGGTGGCCTTTATAGGTGCCGGTAAAGCCCAGCATGCCGCGCACTTCGTTCACCAGCACGGCACCTTCAAGGAAGGTGTCCGCCACCCATTTCGCACGCAGCGGGTCTCCGGGCAGGAGCACGGTTTCAGCAATATCGCCAGCTTTGGCACCAATATGGACAGTCATGTTTAACCCTTTTCAGTTTGCTACATTCTGGCGCAAACCGAGGGCCGCTTCCAGCGCTATTTGCCGCTTTGTGTTAACGAAATGACATCGCGCATAATCTGGTTCAGGTCAAAATCCTTGGGTGTATAAACGCGGGCAATGCCAAGGGCGCGCAGGGTTTCGGCGTCGCTGTCCGGAATAATCCCGCCGACGATCACCGGAATGTCCAGCCCCGCCGCCTTTATGCGCGCCATGGTTTCCTGCACCAACGGCACATGCGAGCCGCTCAGAATGCTCAGCCCCATGATATGCACCCGCTCTTGCTTTGCCGTTTCAACCAGCGCTTCGGGGGTCATGCGAATACCCTCGTAAAACACCTTCATGCCACAATCCCGCGCCCGCACCGCAATTTGCTCGGCCCCGTTGGAGTGGCCATCAAGCCCGGGCTTGCCCACCAGAAACCGCAACGGCTCTTTAAGCGCCGCCGAGGCCGCCCTCACCTCGGCCTGAATATCCTCCAGCCCCGTAGTGTCATTCGCCATCGCCATGCTCACGCCGGTGGGCGCGCGGTATTCACCAAACTCCCCGCGCATAGCCTCGCCCCATTCGCCAGTCGTCACCCCCGCCTTGGCGCAAGCAATAGAGGGTGGCATGATGTTTTCCCCCGCCTTGGCCGCCGCGCGCAGAGCTTTGAGGCTGGCCTCCACCGCGGCCGTATCCCGCGCCTCCCGCCATGCGTTCAGCGCATCAATTTGCTCTTGCTCGACCTTTGGATCCACCACCATAATTTCTTTGTCGCCGCCCGTGAGCGGGCTTGGCTCTCCGGCTTCAAAACGGTTGACCCCCACCACCATGGTATCACCTGACTCAATCCGCCCCAGCCGCGCGGCATTGGCCTGCACGAGGCTGGTTTTCATATATTCAATCGCCGCCACCGCGCCGCCCATTTTATCAATCTGGGCGATCTCCTCGCGGGCCTGCTGCTTGAGCGCCTCTACCTTGCGGTCTACCGCCGGATTGCCGTCAAACAGGTCGTCATATTCCAGCAGGTCGGTTTCATAGGCCATGATTTGCTGCATACGCAGTGACCATTGCTGATCCCACGGTCGCGGCAGGCCCAGCGCCTCGTTCCACGCAGGCAGCTGCACAGCGCGGGCGCGGGCTTTTTTGGAAAGCGTCACCGCCAGCATTTCGATGAGAATGCGGTAAACATTGTTCTCTGGCTGCTGCTCGGTCAGGCCAAGGGAATTAACCTGCACCCCGTAGCGAAACCGCCGCTGCTTCGGGTCGCTCACCCCGTAACGCTCTTCGCAAATCTCGTCCCACAGGTCCACAAAGGCCCGCATTTTGCACATTTCGGTGACAAAACGAATGCCGGCATTGACGAAGAAGGAGATGCGCGCCACCACGGCGGGAAAGTCTGCTTCCGGCACCTGCCCGCGCACTTGGTCGAGCACGGCAATAGCGGTGGTCAGGGCAAAGGCCAGCTCTTGCTCGGGGGTCGCGCCCGCTTCTTGCAGGTGGTAGGAACACACATTCATCGGGTTCCATTTGGGCAGGGTTGTGTAGCAATACTCGGCAATATCGCCGATCAGCTTCAGGCTGGGGGCGGGGGGGAAGATATAGGTGCCACGGGAAAGATATTCCTTGATGATATCGTTCTGCACCGTACCTTTCAGGGCCGCAATATCCGCGCCCTGCTCGTCGGCCACCGCGATATAGAGCGCGAGTTGCCACGCGGCGGTAGCGTTTATGGTCATCGAGGTGTTCATCTGATCCAGCGGAATATCCTGAAACAGCCGCCGCATATCGCCAAGGTGGGAAATCGGCACGCCGACTTTGCCAACCTCGCCGCGCGCAAGGATATGGTCACTATCATAGCCCGTTTGCGTGGGAAGATCAAAAGCCACGCTCAGCCCCGTTTGCCCCTTCTTGAGGTTCTCGCGATAAAGCGCATTCGAGGCGCTGGCGGTCGAGTGGCCCGCATAAGTGCGGAAAAGCCATGGGCGGTCTTTTTTAGGCATATCTGTCTCCGGTTTGCCTCTTTATTGCACCGCACCAATTTTAGCGCAAGCAATAATATGTCCGAATTGGCGCGCAATGTGGAAGATAATAACGTGCTTGCCCCTAGCCATGGGCGGCGGGGGCTGTAAGCTGGCCCGATGGGCGAAACGATTGAAATTCCTATTTGGTTGGCGGTGCTGGTAGGGCTGTTTGCGCTGGTGGCGGTGCTCGACAAGCTGCTATTGCCCTCGGTGCGCTGGTATTTTCGCAAGCGCTTCAACCGCGCGGTGGAAAAGCTGAACACAAAGCTCCAGCTCAAAATCGAACCCTTCAAGCTCACCCGCCGCAAGGTGCTGATAGACCGGCTCTCCCATGATCCGGTAATCATGCAGGCCATTGCCAAAGAGGCAGACGCCAGCGGCACGCCCCCCGAAGTGCTGGCGGAAAAGGCCCATAAATACGCCCGCGAGATCGTGCCGCACTTTTCGGCCTTTGCCTATTTTGGCTTTGCAGCGCGGGCGGCGCGCTGGCTTTCACAATCACTCTACCGCGTGCGGGTGGGCACCCTGGACGAGGCCGGAATGGCCAAGGTTGGGCCGGATTCGACCGTGGTTTTTGTCATGAACCACCGCTCGAATATGGATTATGTGCTGGTGACGTATCTTGCCGCCGAGCGCTCGGCGCTGTCCTATGCGGTAGGCGAGTGGGCGCGGGTTTGGCCGCTTCAAGGGTTTATTCGCTCGATGGGGGCGTATTTTATCCGCCGTAAATCGCGCAATCCGCTCTACCGCTGCGTGCTGGCGCGCTATGTGCAAATGGCCACCGAGGGCGGCGTGGCGCAGGCGATATTCCCCGAAGGCGGCCTTTCGCGCAGTGGAAAGCTGGGCGAGGCCAAGCTCGGGTTGCTCAGCTATATCGTGAAGGGGTTTAACCCCGAGAGCGCCCGCGATGTGGTGTTTGTGCCCGTGGGGCTGAACTATGACCGCGTGCTGGAAGACCGGGTGCTGCTGGCGGCGCGGGGCGCGGGCAAGCCGAAGTTTGATAGCGGCCCGCTGGCGGTGCTGCGCTTTATCCGGCACCAGCTCTGGCTGCGGATCACCGGCAAGTATCATCGCTTTGGCTATGCTTGCGTGAGCTTTGGTGCGCCGGTGTCGCTAAAAAGCTTTCTGGCCCGCACCGAAGGGGCGCTGGAAGACCAGATAGCGGCGCTCGGCAATGCGCTTATGGAGGACATTGGCAAGGTGGTGCCCGTGTTGCCGGTGTCGCTGATTGCGTCGATTATGCTTGAGGCGGGGAGCCTGAGCAAGATCGGCGTAAAGGGCGCGGCGCATAGACGGCTCAAGGATTATGCGGCGCGCGGCACCTATAGCCATATCCCGCGCGAGGATGAGGATTATGCCGTGGATGTGGGCCTGCGAATGCTGGAAATGCGGCATATTCTGCAAGAGGAAGACGGGGTTTACAGCGTGGTTGATGAAAACCGCGAGGTGCTGGAATATTACGCCAATGCGATTGCGCATCTGGGGTAAATGGTGCGGCGCACAAAAAATACTTGCGCGAGTCGATGTATAATGTCATTACAAAATTAGGACCATTGGCGCAACATTGTTGCGCGCTGATTTTGCAAAGGACAGGCCCATGACAGACTTGAAAGACCTCTATAACATCGGAGAAATCCCGCCCCTTGGCCATGTGCCCAAGCAAATGCACGCATGGGTGATCCGGCGTGAGCGCCACGGCGACCCTGACAAAAGCTTCCAGCTCGAGGTGGTGGATACCCCGACGCTCGACAGCCACGAAGTGCTGATTCTGGTGATGGCGGCGGGTGTGAACTATAACGGTGTCTGGGCCGGCCTTGGCACGCCGATCTCGCCGTTTGATGTGCATAAAGCCGATTATCATATCGCCGGCTCGGATGCCTCGGGCATTATCTGGGCCGTGGGTGACAAGGTGAAGCGCTGGAAGGTGGGCGACGAGGTGGTCGTGCATTGCAATCAGGATGACGGCGATGACGAGGAGTGCAATGGCGGCGACCCGATGTTCTCTCCCAGCCAGCGGATCTGGGGCTACGAGACACCGGACGGGGCCTTTGGCCAGTTTACGCGGGTGCAATCCCAGCAGCTTATGCACCGGCCCAAGCACCTGACATGGGAGGAGAGCGCCTGCTACACCCTGACACTGGCCACAGCCTACCGGATGCTGTTTGGCCACCGGCCCCACACCCTGAAACCGGGGCAAAATGTGCTGGTTTGGGGCGCATCCGGCGGGCTTGGCTCTTATGCGATCCAGCTTATCAACACGGCGGGTGCCAATGCGATCGGCATTATCTCTGATGAAAGCAAGCGCGAATTTGTGGAAGGGCTGGGCGCAAAAGGCGTGATTAACCGCAAGGATTTTAACTGCTGGGGGCAAATGCCCACCGTGAACACCGATGAGTACAAGGCGTGGTTTGGCGAGGTGCGCAAGTTTGGCAAGGCGATTTGGGAGATCACCGGCAAGGGCGTGAATGTGGATATGGTGTTCGAGCACCCCGGCGAGGCGACCTTTCCCGTATCCACCTTTGTGGTCAAGCGTGGCGGCATGGTGGTAATTTGTGCGGGCACCACCGGCTACAACCTGACCATGGATGCGCGCTATCTCTGGATGCACCAGAAGCGGGTGCAGGGCAGCCATTTTGCCAACCTCAAACAGGCAAGTGCGGCTAACCAGCTGATGCGCGAGCGGCGGCTGGACCCGTGCATGTCAGAGGTGTTTCCTTGGGCCGAAATTCCGGACGCCCATAACAAAATGTTGCGCAATGAGCACAAACCCGGCAACATGGCCGTAATGGTAAATGCGCCAGTGGCGGGGCTGCGTACGCTTGAAGACGTATATGATTCAAAACCCGGTTAATTCTGGTTATTGATTCGGCTAAACCCGATTGTATTTCACGACGCATTTCACGAAATACAATTAATTCAAAGGGCTTAGCCACCCCCCCCTCGCTATTTTAGGGGAATAGCATGCCCCATATATTTATGACATATTAATGCAAACACGGCGGCAATACTCACACTAACCAATTGGCGGACCTTGAAAAAAACCTAGCGAGTGATACAGTGAAAAAAGACTGGATGATCGACGTTCTGGCAGACCTGCGGGTCTGCGCACTGAACAACAAAATGACGAAGCTGGCCGAGCATCTAGATGATGCGATCCTTGTGGCAGCTTCCGAACTTACGCGTGCATCCGATCAAGAAGCTGGTTTAGGTGAATGTTGTGACGAAGTTGGAGGCGTTTCTGGACGCTCTGGAAAAAAGCCAAACAGCCGATGACATCCAGTCGTCGGTCGAGGCTGTTCGTGACGCTTACGGCATTTCAAATGCGGTCTATCATGCGGTCAACGTCGGACCAAGGCCCTATGCAGCGCTCACCTATTCCCCTGAGTGGATGCAATATTACCACGATCAGAAATACGTGCAGGTTGACCCGGTTGTCAGCGGCGCGATGCGCCAATTCCACCCGATGGAATGGAAACAGCTTGACTGGTCAAGCAAGGGCAGCCGCGAGTTTCTGGGGGAGGCGATTTCGGCTGGCGTTGCGAGTCAGGGAATTTCGATACCGATCCGCGGGCCGAACGGGCAATTTGCGCTTTTTACTGTCAATGACAATTGCGGCGATGCGTCTTGGGAAAAGTTTTCAGGGGAGCATAAGCGCGATATGATGCTGATCTCCCACTTTATCCATAAAAAAGTTGTCGATATCTTTGTGCCCGAAGACGAGCAGAGCATGGCCCGGCTTTCCCCACGCGAGAAAGACACCCTGAAGTATCTTTCTTTGGGGCTAAATCGTGGGCAAATATCAGAAAAGCTGAAAATTTCGGAGCATACGCTGCGGGTCTATATAGACAGCGCACGCCACAAGCTCGGGGCGCTCAATACCGTGCATGCGGTTATTACAGCTTACTCCAAAGGCCTGCTTTCGTTCTAACCTGTGCGACGCCCCGCCCCCGATTAAGAATTCTTTAACGATTTACTCGCATCAGTTGATGTAGGAAAACCAAGGAGACAATTATGATTAAATATATATATGCAGACGCACTCGACGCGTTCCCAAAGCTGCGCGACAGCATGTTTCGCGACCGCGCCCACCAGTTTAAAGAGCGCCTGAAATGGGACGTAAGCGTATGCGAAAACGGCTTTGAAACTGACGAATACGACGCGATGAACCCGCTTTATATGATCTACGAAATGCCCGACGGCACCCACGGCGGCTCTATGCGCAACCTGCCGACCACCGGCGACACCATGATCAATGACCACTTTTCCAACCTCACCGGCGGCGTGCAGTTTTCCAGCCCGCTCATTTGGGAAACCACCCGTTTTTGCCTATCCCCAAACGTGGGCAAGCTTGCAAGCCGTGTAGGGGCCGCTGTGTGCCTTGCGGGCTGCGAGGCCGGCATTCGCTGGGCGCTTGACAGCTCGGTTGGCGTGTTTGATGCCCGCATGGTGCACATTTACAAGCGCCTCGGCTGGGAGCCTGAAATTCTGGGCACATCAGGCAAAGGCAAAGAGGCCATCAGTGCGGGCCTTTGGGCGCTAGACGAGGCCTCGAAAGCCAGCATTTGCTCAAAATCGGGCATTGCCCCGACAGAGGTGGAAGCGTGGTTTGACACCTCCTTCCCTGTTGCCGGCACGCTCGATACAATGGTGGCCTAAAGCGCTGGTGAAAGGCGCATCATAGCGTTATGTTTCCGGTGTAATCGCACCGGAGCCGCTATGAAATTGTCCGACGACCAGGCCGAAGCCTATGACACCATCGCCGGTGAACTGAAAAAGGCGGGGGTCGACCTTGATAACGATCAGCTCACGCCCCCCACGGGGCGGAGCGATAGCGTGTTGGCGGTGCTCGGCAAGGCCGGCTCGGGCAAAACCATGCTTTTGGCCAAGCTGGTAGAGGCGGTGTCCGATATCGGGGTCGAGATTGTCTCCGGCGACTATGAGGGCAAACCCCGCGCTGACAAGCGCACCTTGGCGGTACTCGCCCCCACCAACAAAGCCGCCAGCGTGCTGCGCCGCCACGGCGTGCCCGCCACCACCATTCACCGCATTATTTACACGCCGATATACGACCCCGAATATGAGCAAATCGCCGAGTGGCTGGAGGGCCGCGCCGAAAAACCCGAAATTGAAAGCCTTCCCGAAGCCGCACTGGACCGCGCCGAGGCGTTTTTCAAAATCCACAAATCCATTCCGGGGGCGCTGGCAACTGCTGGCCTGCGCGGCTCTGATTTCATTACCGGCTGGAAACGGCGGACAGACCCGCTCGATATTGGCTTTGTCGATGAAAGCTCGATGCTGGACGACAAACAGCTCGACGATCTCAAGGAGATTTTCCCGACGCTGGTGCTGTTTGGAGACCCCGCCCAGCTTGCCCCCGTGGGCCAGTCCGGCGCGATGTCATTTGACAAGCTGCCGGAAAAACGCAAGCTCGTGCTCAGCCGCGTGCATCGTCAAGCCGCCGATAACCCGATCCTCGATCTCGCCCATGCCCTTAGCGACCCCGCGCTGAGCTTTTACGATTTCGAGCAAATGCTTGGTGAGGCCGCGCAAAAAGATGACCGTGTGGTCATGGCCCCGCGGGTGGATGCCGATCTGATGGCGCGATCGCCGGTGCTGGTCTGGCGCAACGCCACCCGCATCCGGCTGATTGCCGCTTTTCGCGGGGCCCATGATGCCCCCGAAACCGCCCTGCTCACCGGAGAGCCGCTGATTTGCGATGGCATAGAGCTGCCGGTAAAACACCGCAAAAAACGGATAGACCTTGAGGCTCGCGGGCTAATCAAAGGCGCACAATGCATCTATCTTGGTCCCGGTAAAAAGCCCGGTTTCAGCCGTCTTTTTGTGACCGGCGCACCCGACCCGCTGGTCAATGCGGCCTCGATCATTCAAATCGAACTGCCCGATCAGGAAGAGCCGATGATTGTGAGCGCCGCCCGCATGGGCGCGGCTTTTTTGCACGGCGCAGCGGTCACCACCCACAAGGCGCAGGGGTCGCAATGGCCATCGGTGCAAGTGTTTGGCCCTGACCTGCAAATTGCCGCCAAAATGGGGCGGGTCGAGGCCGGCATTCCACTATGGAAACGCCTTGCCTATGTGGCCATCACCCGCGCCGAAGAGCGGCTTTTCTGGGTGACCCGCTATGCGCTAGCCCGCCCGAAAGCGCCGCTTGGCGTAAGTGATCTCGATATGACCCCCGCCAAGCTCGAACTCACCATGGAAGAGCCAGAACAACCTTAAGGACGCACCATGACCCTCACCATTTGCACATGGAATATTAATTCCATCCGTCTGCGCGAAGAGCTCGTGCTCAAGCTTTTGCGCGAAGAAACGCCCGATGTGCTGTGCCTGCAAGAGTGTAAATCGCTCTTGGAACTGATGCCCACAGAAGGCTTTGCCGCGCTAGGCTATAGCCTGATCGGGCGCGGCCAAAAGGGCTATAACGGCGTGGCGATCCTGTCTAAACTGCCGATGGAAGACGCAGGCCATCGCGATTTTTGCGGCAAGGGAGATGCGCGCCACGTGGCTGGGCGGCTGAATAATGGCATGACCATCCATAACTTTTACGTGCCTGCAGGCGGCGACAAACCCGACCGCGAGATCAACGAGAAATTCGGCCACAAGCTCGATTTTCTAACCGAAATGCAAGATTGGTTTACCACCGAACCCCCACAAAAATCGGTGCTGGTCGGAGACCTTAACATTGCCCCGCTGGAGGATGATGTTTGGTCCCACAAACAGCTCCTCAAAATTGTGTCTCACACGCCGATTGAGGTTGATCATCTAAATAATGTTATGAAATCAGGAGATTGGGTGGATATCACCCGCCAAGATATCCCCGAAGGCAAGCTTTATAGCTGGTGGTCTTACCGTGCGAAAGACTGGGATAAAGCCGATAAAGGCCGGCGGCTAGACCATATTTGGGCCACCGCCGATATCGCACCCAAAGCCCATAGCAGCCGCATCCTGCGCGCCCCTCGCGGTTGGGAACGGCCGAGCGACCACGCACCAACCTTTGCCAGCTTTGACCTATGATCCACGCCAGCCTTGAGGGCCAGATCGGCCGCATCACCCTCACCCGCCCCGAGGCCCATAACGCCCTCACCAAAGCCGCGATGGGCGAAATGCAAACCGTGCTGGAAGGCTGGGCCAACAGCGATATCCGCGCGGTCATCCTCACTGGCGAGGGCCGTAGCTTTTGCGCGGGGGCCTCGCTTGATGAACTCGGCGATGGCGATTGGAATGCCAACCCGCTGACCCCGCTCTGCGCCACCGTTGAGGGTTTCAAAGCCCCCGTGATAGCGGCGCTCAATGGTGGGGTGTTTGGCGGCGGCGTTGATCTGGCACTGGCCTGCGATTTTCGCCTTGGGGTTGTGGGTATGAAAATGTTCGTGCCCCCTGCCAAATTAGGCATCCATTATGAGTCGGAAGGCATTGCCCGCGCCGTGCAGCGCTTGGGCGCACAAATGGCGCGGCGGGTATTTTTGCGGGCCGAAAGCTTTGAGGCCGACGCCCTGCTTGCCCACGGGTTTCTGGATGAGCTGCACCTGCCCGCCGCGCTGCCCGCCCGGGCCGAGGCGCTGGCCGACAGCCTGAAAGCGCTCGCCCCGATGGCGGTGCAGGGTATGAAGCAAACCATTCTGGAAACCAGCCAAAACCGGCTAGATATCCCCGCTGCCAAAGCACGGGTGCGGGCCTGTTTTGCCTCCAACGACCATGCCGAGGCGTTGCAAGCCCGCCGCGAAAAACGCCCGCCACATTTTACCGGCAGCTAAAGCAAATGTCCGCTTTTCTGCGCCTTCACCGCTAAATAGCCCTCATTATGGGGGTTTTCACCGACCTTCAGCGGCACCCGCGCCGCCACCGCCACACCGGAGCTTTGCATTTTGGCCAGCTTGGCGGGGTTGTTCGTCATCAGGCGCACGGCGGAAAACCCGAGCGCTTTTAGCATTTGCGCCCCCAGCTCGAAATTGCGTTCGTCATCCTCGAAGCCCAGCCGATGGTTGGCTTCAACCGTGTCAAAGCCCTCATCCTGCAAGCTATAGGCGCGCATTTTATTGGCCAGCCCAATGCCGCGACCTTCTTGATTCATATACAGCAGCACCCCTGCGCCCTCGGCCCCGATCTGCGCCAGCGCCGCCCGAAGCTGCGGGCCGCAATCGCATTTCAACGAGCCGATCAGATCGCCGGTAAAACAAGCGGAGTGCAGGCGGGCGAGCACCGGCTGGCTGCGGTCGGCATGGCCGATTTCAATGGCGTAATGCTCCTCGCCGCCATCATCAGGGCGAAACACATGCACACGGCCAAGCTTTGAGACCTCCAGCGGCACACGGGCGGAGGAAACCTCGCGCAGGCGGGTCTTGGTGGCATCGGCGATATCAGCGACATCAAGCAGCAGCAGGCCTTCGGGCAGGCTTTGCACCGAAACCACCAGCGCGGCGGGCAGCAGGTGGGCTTTTTTGCAGAGCGTAATGGCGGCGCGGTGCGGGCTGGCCTCACCACCTCGGGCCGCACGAAACGGGCCTTTGAGCGGGGTTGCAAGGTCAATCGATGGGTCTGCCACTGCTTTCAGCCATGCCAGATCAGCGCTTTTGGGTAGGTTCACCCGCACAAGGTCGCCGTCATAGGCCGGAATATGCAGGGTTTCGGCCCGCCAAGCGGTGAGCGCCAGCAGCGGGGTTCCGAGGCTTAGCAAGGCCTGCCAGCGCGCGCGGCTCAAGGTTTCAACGGCGGCCACCAGCCATAAATCATCACCGCCCCGCACACCCACGGGCAGGCCAAGGCGCATATCATGGGCGGCGCGGGCAAGGCGCTCGGCGGCAGTGAGGGCAAGCATCGGCGATTCCTGTTTCATTTCCTGCCCAACCTATAGCGCCCAAACGCCGGAATTGAAACATTTGCTTCATTTTGCACACAAGCGGGTGAGAACGCACGCGCCCCCTTGCGCCGCGCGGCATTAGCGCCAAAATAACACCCATACAAACGAAAGGATATGCCATGGGCACCCTGAAAAAGATTTTGATGGTCGATGATGACGAAGACCTGCGCGAGGCGCTGGCGGACCAGCTGGTGCTGACCGATGATTTTGATGTTTTCGAGGCTGGCACGGGGGCAGAGGGCCTTTCCCGCGCCAAAGAGGCGCTTTATGATCTCGTGATTCTCGATGTCGGCCTGCCCGATATGGATGGCCGCGAGCTGTGCCGCCTGATGCGTAAACAGGGCGTAAAAGCGCCGATCCTGATGCTCACCGGCCATGACACCGATAGCGACACCATTCTGGGCCTCGACGCGGGCGCGAATGATTACGTGACCAAACCGTTCAAATTTCCGGTGCTTTTGGCACGAATTCGTAGCCAGCTGCGCCAGCATGAGCAGTCAGAGGACGCGGTATTTACCGTCGGGCCATACACCTTCAAGCCCGCCGCCAAAATGCTAATTACGGAAGATGACAAGAAAATCCGCCTCACGGAAAAGGAAACCAATATCCTGAAATTCCTTTATCGCGCCTCGGATGGCGTGGTGGCCCGCGATGTGCTTTTGCACGAAGTTTGGGGCTATAATGCGGGGGTTACGACCCACACGCTGGAAACCCATATCTACCGCCTGCGCCAGAAAATTGAACCGGACCCAAGTAATGCCCGCATTCTGCTCACGGAAAGCGGCGGCTATCGACTGGCCGCCTAGAGCATAGGCCAAGTCGGGCGCGGGCAATATCGGCCCGCGCCCGATTGTGCGCTTGAAAAACACCGCGATAAGGTCCAAATATGGCGCAACCCCATATTACAAGGACTCCCGCTATGGACCTGACAGCAAACCAAGACCTCATCAAAGACATTTCCGAAGCCCAATTTGAAGCCGAAGTGATTAACGCCTCTAAAGACGTGCCGGTGATCGTCGATTTCTGGGCACCGTGGTGCGGCCCCTGCAAATCTCTCGGGCCAGCGCTGGAGGCCGCCGTGCAAAAAGCCGGTGGCAAAGTGAAAATGGTGAAGGTAAATGTGGACGAAAACCAAGCGCTGTCCGGCCAGCTCCGCATCCAGTCTATCCCTACGGTTTATGCCTTTAAAGATGGCCAGCCGGTAGATGGATTTCAGGGCGCACAAGGCCCCGCTGAAATTGCCGCCTTTATAGAGCGCATCACGCTGGAGGGCGATGAAAACGCCGGGCTAGACGAGGCCAATGACGCCGCCGAGATGATGCTCGAATCGGGCGCGCCCCATGATGCCGCCGAAACTTTCACCGCGATTATTGGCGAAGACGATGGCAATATCCGCGCACTCTCCGGGCTTATCCGCTCTTATGTGGCGCTCGGCGAGCCAGCCCGCGCCCGTGAGGTGCTGGCTCTGGTGCCGGAAGGCGCGATGAGTGACGCCGCCATCATCAGCGCCATTGCCGAGATCGAACTGGCCGAAGCCGCCTCTGAAGCGGGGGAAGCCGCCGAGCTGCAAGCCGCCGTAGAGGCCGACCCAAACAACCACCAAGCCCGCTTTGACCTCGCCACCACCTTGGCCGCCGAAAGCGATAAAGAAGGCGCGATCGAGCACCTGTTGGAGCTGTTCAAGCGCGACCGTGACTGGAATGACGGCGCGGCCAAAACCCAGCTGCTCAAAATTCTCGAAGCCCTCGGGCCGACCTCCGAGATTGCGCAAAAAGGCCGGCGCAAGCTTGGCTCGATGATTCTGGCGTAACCGATGAGCGAGACGAGCAAAACCAACCCCAAGCTGCTTGAAGCCTTGGTCTGCCCCGTGACCCGCTCCACCCTGCGCTATGATGCCGCCAAGCAAGAGCTGGTATCCAAGGGCGCAGGGCTGGCCTTTCCGATACGCAACGGCATTCCGGTGATGCTGGTAGACGAGGCGCGGGTGCTGGAAGATTAAAAGGCTTCAACGCTAATTAGATGGGCAAATGAGCCGGATACCCGCCGGATATGGTGGCCAATCACGCCCAGATCATCGCCCATCGAATCCCGCACCGCAAACAAGTTGGCGGGCTGACTGGCGGTAATGCTGGCGTAATGAAACTCATGCGCGGCCCATGGCCGGCCCTGAAACGGCCCCGCCAGCGGGGTCAGCTGCCGATAGCCCAGATGCAGCTTGCGGTGGGCAAAACTGGTGCTCACCGGCAATAGCCCGAGCATTTCATGGCAGGTGCCATCCGCATCCACCAGCCCTTCACCAAGCACCATATAGCCGCCACACTCGCCGTAAACCCGCGCTTTGCTCCCGCGCAGCGCCGCCTTGAAGCGCCTCGCCCCTGCCAGCTTTCCGGCATGTAATTCAGGGTATCCGCCGGGCAGGAACACCGCATCGGCATCGGGCGAAGGCCCCTCATCGGCCAATGGTGAAAAGAAACCGATCTCCGCCCCCGAAGCCTGCCAACCCTCCAGCATATGCGGATAGACAAAGGCAAAAGCCTCATCCCGCGCCACGGCAATGCGCTGGCCAAGCGGGGCCATGCGCGGCACAGGGCCGGCCTCGGGCACCCCCTCCGCCAAAGCCGCCAGCGCCCCAAGGTCTACCGCGCCTGCCACCACATCTGCCGCGCCGTCAATAAAGCCTTCCAGCGCCGCGTCTTCCCCGGCCTGCACCAGCCCCAAATGCCGAGACTCCCGCACCATCCGCGCATCCCGCGGCACCGCGCCGAGCACCGGAATGCCCTTAATCGCCCGTTCAATCATCATCCTGTGTTTTGCCGAGCCAACGCGGTTCAAAATCACCCCCGCCACCCGCACACCCTTGCGAAACCCCGCCAGCCCCGCCACCACAGCCGCCACGCTTTGCGCTTGGCGCGCCACATCCACCACCAGCACCACGGGCAAATCAAGCACTTCCGCGAGGTCCGCCACCGAACCTTTCCCCATCGCGCTTCCCACCACGGGTGCTGCGTCAAACAGGCCCATCGCGCCCTCGATCAGCAACATCCCCGAAGCTTGACGATGGGCCATAGCCCGTAGGGCTTCCGGCGGCATGGCCCAAGCATCAAGGTTTATACAAGGCTTTCCGGTGGCCGCCGCGTGAAAGGCTGGGTCAATATAATCCGGCCCCGATTTGGCTGAGCAAATATCCACCCCCTGCCGCCTGAGCGCCCGCAACAGCCCGAGGGTGACCACGGTTTTGCCCGCGCCAGAGCTTGGCGCGGCAAGTATTAGCCCCTTTAAACCCATGCCATCTGTTCGCGCAGCAGGTTCCCCCGCCCGATGCTCACAATCGCTGGCGCACCAATGCCGCTCGCTTCAATATCTGCCACCGCGTTTTCCAGTGTGGTGTCCAGCACCTGCATGTCGGGGGTGGAGGCGCTCATCACCACCGCCACCGGCGTATCTGCCGCCAGCCCGCCCGCGATCAGCTTGTCGGCAATCTCGCCCATATGCCGCATCGCCATATAAAGCACGATCATCCCTGCGGCACGGCCCACCGCCGCCCAGTCAATCCCCTCGGGCGAAAGCCCCGTATGGTCATGCCCTGTCAGGAAAATCACACTGGAATTCACATCCCGCGACGTCACCGGAATTCCCGCATAAGCCAGCCCGCCAATCCCCGCCGTAATCCCCGGCACCACGCGAAACCTCACCCCCGCCGCCACCAGCGCCAGCACTTCTTCGGCCCCACGGCCAAACATAAACGGATCGCCGCCTTTCAGCCGAACCACCCGCTTGCCCGCCTTGGCCTCGGCAATCAACCGTGCGTTAATTTCCGGCTGTTTGGGGGAGGGTTGCCCCCCGCGTTTGCCCAAAAACACCAGCTCCGACCCGGCCGCATAGGCCAGCACCTCGACGCTCACCAGCGCATCATGCACCACCACATCCGCGGCGCGCAAAGCCGCCACCGCATGCAAGGTCAACAGCCCCGCATCGCCGGGACCAGCCCCCACCAACCATACTTCGCCTTTGTTAAATTCGCTCATACCTTCACCTTCGGGCGCAACACATGCGGGATGGCGGGGTCATAAAGCGCCGAATCCTTAAAGTCATCCGCCGCCTCCAGCGCAGGCCCGATAAACACCATCGCCGTGCGGGTTATTTTCTCGTCCCGCACCAGCTTGTGAATGGTGGAAAGCGTGCCGCGAATAATCTTCTCGTCCGGCCAGCCCACACGGTAAGCCACCACGACTGCGCAATCATCACCATAAAACGGTGCTAACTGCCGCCGGATTTCGCGCAAGGCCCGAATGCCGAGATGAATAACCAGCGTCGCCCCCGTGCGCCCAAAATTCTCTAGCGTTTCCCCCGCTGGCATATCGGTCGATTTCATCGAAACGCGGGTCAGAATAATGCTCTGCGCCACCTCCGGAATGGTCAGCTCCTGCCCCATCGCCGCCGCAGCCGCACTATAGGCCGAAACCCCGGGCGTGATGTCATAAGGTATCCCCGCCGCCTTCAACCGCCGAATCTGCTCGGCAATCGCGCCGTAAAGCGCAGGGTCGCCCGAATGCACCCGCGCCACATCCTGCCCCCGTTCATGCGCCGCCACGATCTCGGCGTGGGTGTCATCCAGCGTCATCGGCGCGGTGTCTATCACCCGTGCGCCTGATGGTGCACACGCCACCACGGCCTCCGGCACCAGCGAACCCGCATAAAGGCAAACAGGGCAAGCCTCAATCAG
>Ga0256840_1000443_pt1 | contig 42706 bp, 44 predicted proteins | sample 355202metaG_FD_185969 | JGI IMG/M metagenome (GOLD analysis project Ga0256840, IMG submission 185969) | Hydrothermal vent microbial communities from Mid Atlantic Ridge, Atlantic Ocean - 355-202 | ecosystem: Environmental > Aquatic > Marine > Hydrothermal vents | place: Atlantic Ocean: Mid...
CTCAATTCAAAATACCTAATAAAAATATTAATATTGGCGATTATCTGCATTTTTCTTTTCAGCTAGAAAACTTGAGTAATACAAGTATTAAACTTCGTTTAGAATATGCCATTTACTATCAAAAAGCAAATGGTACTTTAACTAAAAAAGTTTATAAAATTAGCGAAAAAGAATATGTAGAAAATACTATTACTATTATAGAAAGAAAACAGTCTTTTAAGTTAATTTCTACTCGAAAATTTCATTTTGGTTTGCATCAAATTGCTATTGTTGTTAATGGTAATGAACTCGGAAAATTTGATTTTTGGTTGGTAGATTAACCCAAAATCATAAGACCTGTTTTTACAATATTTAGCAATTCTTTTTTATTAGAATTTATTTTTACAGTAACTAATACGCCGTTTAATAGCGCATATAAAAATGCTGCTATTTCTTTTATATTTTTGCTTTTATCAATTTCTCCACTCGCAACTCCTTTTTCTAGAAATTTACAAAAAATAGACTCTATTTTTAATTTATTATTCTCTAATACTATTTGTAATACCTCATCTTTGGGTAACATTTCTGTAATTGTATTTACTACAAAACACCCTTTTATTCCATTTTCGCAAATTGCTGCATCTAGTGGTATTTCAAAGAATTTTTTAAATCCTTCTTTCACTGATTTTTGAGTGTCAAAAAAAGCAATTAATCCATTATTATTTGTTATTAAATATTGGTTCAATGCTTTATCAAACAATTCTCTTTTACCTCCAAAGGTATCGTATAAACTACCTCTATTTATACCTAAATGATTTACTAAATCTTGAATTGATGTATTGTTATACCCTTTTTCCCAAAAAAGATTAATAGATTTTTGAAGTACTTCTTGTTCATCAAATAGTTTTACTCTAGGCATTGCAATATCAAGTTTTTGTATTTTGAGCGTAGTTAAAATGTAATGTATTTTAACTACGCTCAAAATTACTTTTTAATTTTTTGTATCTAAAAGTTCAAATTTACAAATATTAGAACAATTGTTCCAAAATAAATTAAATTTTTTTTAGATACTAATATTAATACCTCCTCCTATATTATATTCTGATCCTGTAATAAATGAAGAATCGTCAGAAGCTAAAAAGTTCACTAATTTTGCAACCTCAATTGGTTCTGCAAATCTTTTTAATGGTACTCTTTCTTGAAAAGTACTTGCCATTTCGTTAATTGCTTCTTCTGGCAAACCTGTTTTTCTATAAATAGGTGTATTTATTGGTCCTGGGTTTATAGAATTGACTCTAATTTTTCTTGGTGCTAATTCTGTTGCGGCAATTTTTGTATAGGAATTCATTGCTGCTTTTGATGCCGAATAGATTGCTGTATTTGCTACGCCTTTATTTGCTAATACCGAAGAGAGATTTATTACGGATGCTCCATCATTTAGTATTGGCGAAAATTTTTCTAATGTAAAAAATGCACCTTTAAAATTAATGTCCATTTGATAATCGAAAGACTCTTCGGTGTTACTACCTATTGGTGCTGGTGAAAAAACACCTGCATTCACAAATAATACATCTACTTTTCCGTATTCATTTTTTACAGTTTCTACCAAGGCATCTATTTGTTTAAGATTTGTAACATCGGCAACAATACCTTTAACTCCTAGCTCTTCCGCTGCTTTTTTTACACGCTCGGCATTTCTACCAGAAATTATTACTGTTGCTCCATTTGCTTTTAATTCTTTGGCTGATGCATAACCAATACCGCTATTACCTCCTGTAATCACAGCTACTTTATTGTTTAAATTACTCATATTTTATTTATTAAATTAATATTGGAACGTTCGTTCAAAATACAAACATACAATAAATGAACGTTCGTTCCAAATAAAATTTAATTATTTTTATCACATCGCAATTGATAACATACTGCCATGATGATCAGTTTATTTGCGATAAAATAAGTTCAGACTCTAGGTTGGTTAAAATAAAAATTATCTGTATTTTTTTATAAAAAATTAGGCCTTAAAATATAAAAAAAACATTATATTCGCAGCTTACTTTAAAAATTTCTATTGAATTACCTAGAAAAACCATACAAAATTCAAAATTATTGGGTACTTAAAAGTGATTTAAATAATAACTCAATCAAAATTTAATAATTTTAATTATGAAAAAAATAGTACAAATAACAATATTAGTTTTAATATTGTTTTCTTGTAATAATGATTTATTACAAGAAAAAGAACAAAATTCCTTTGTAGAATTAGAAGAAATAAAAGTTAAAAACGAAAGATTGTATTTTCCTAATAAAAAGACTTTTCAATTTTATTATGAGGACTTAAAAAAAGAAAATGAAATAGATATTGCAGATGTTTTAGAAAATAAATTTTACTCAAAGGGATTCTATTCATTAGTTCCAATTGTCAATAGTAAAACTGAGAGAAAAGAAATACAACGGCATATTTCTAAAATAAAGAATAATACCAAAGGATTACACAAATCAATAACTAACAGTAATGATATTATAGATGATTTTGATGATTTAGAAGAAATTTTTGGAGAAGAAGTTTTTACAAGTTTTTTAAATCAACAAGGAGAAATACAAATTGCGGATAAGATTTATAAGTTATACAGATACAGGTTTGTTTATTGCTAAAACCAATCAAATTGATAGTTTAAATAATTATTTAGATTCAAATCAAATTTCAACAAATTTACTAATACCAACTGATACAGCTAATAAAATACGATTCATAGGAGATAACAATCCTTGTGGAGGCACTACAAATGTTGATGACTATGAATATTTTATTGCAGAAAGAGATTGTCTTGGCACCTCAGGTGGTGGTGGTGGTTCAACACCTCCAGAATCAACAATGACTCCAATTGATCAAATCGCAGAAATAGCCAATACTATGAGTGCTTGTGATGTTTCAGAGCCTTGGCTAGGTAATATATTCGGAACTGTAAAAGTTTGTAAGGATAAATATGAAGATAAAAGAAGAGTCAAAACAAAATACTATAATCTTGATTTAAATTTAGCTTATGTTATTGGTGTCAATACTAAACATCAAAAGAAAGGTTGGATTTTTTGGCATCAGGAAAAAACACAACAAGTAGCTTTGGGGGTAAATAGTTTAACTTGGAAATTTCCTGCTCCACAAATGCCTGCACAATATTGGGGTAACCGTATGAGAACATATTTGTATGATGGAAAAATGTATAGTACTACAACAAGTTATTATAATGCTGTATATATGGGAAATATCCCATTACCTGCATTACCTTTTGCTGATAAATTGGATTTTATTGTAGAATTTGCAACAGATGTTGGATTTTTTGATAATGAACGAGAAGTAACACAATTTTTTTATTCAAATTTATTTAATGCAGCAAAAGGAATATTACAGACCTATGGTAATAGAAATTTAAGGAAAGCAGGTGTAGTAATTGTTACACCTTCTGCAACATGGGTTCAGTTTTATGATTTTTCTAATACTTGTACTGATTGTTCTAAAATTCAAAATACAATCGATTTTGGTATTGCAACACCACAAATAACGTATACTTTTGGAGCTGGTTCAGGGTTAAGTGGAGATACTACTTTTACTTCTTGGGATTTTAATTTTAACCAACCAGATTTAACAGGAATGAGCGCATATGGTATGGCAAAATATAATAATCAATGGCATGGTACACGGATGGAATTTTAAACTTATATTTTTATTTATTCCTTATTTTGTAATATCTCAAAATAATATTAATAATAAATTAAAAAAGAAAGGTTTGCGTTTTAAAACGCAAACCTTGATGCTATTTTATTATAATAAAGAAAATAATGTGACCAACCAATATCAAAAGGAATTTGCATTAGAGGATAATACTAAAATTTATGGAGTTAATACAGAAGTAAATTATTTTTTTAATACTAATTTTGCTATAGGTTTAGGTTTAGGGTATGAAAAATTAACACAACCAAAAATAATTTATAATCCATTATATATAAACTTTTTAGGAGTGTTTTATGAAGATAATAATTCTATGTACACAAAATTTAATTTTGGGGGACATATTGGTAAAGTAGACAAACAAGGTTTTTTGTTTCGTTGGGGTTTAGGTTATAGAGTGCATATATATAAAAATTTATCATCCAATTTTGAAATGACATATTCGTATCAGAATTTGTATAAGACTTTTGAAAAATCAGAGAGAGAGTTTAATATTTATAATGTAAGAAGTGTTGGGTTGAGTATTGGATTAACCATTAATTAATAAAAAATGAAAAAAAAAATAGCAACATTGGTGTTAATGATTATATTTTTAAATACTTTTTCACAAGTCAAAGGAACATCAGACATTTTTAGTCTTAAAATTGGTTTAATAGGAGGTTGGGTAGGCTACGAAAAATCTGTATCTAATAAATGGACAATTAATACTGAAATAGGTTACGAAGGAGGTTTCTTAAAAGCAACAAACAATAATAATGTTGATTATATTTTTAGTATCATTGGAAGTGTTGAACCAAGGTATTATCACAATTTAAACAAGAGAATTAAAAAAAGTAAAAATGTAAATAATAATGCAGCAAATTATATTTCTGCTGAATTGTTTTTTGTTCCTAATATTTTAACAATAACTAATAGAGATAATATTTCATATAATAAATCATTTGGTATTATCCCAAAATATGGTATTCGTAGGAATATTTCAAAAAGAATGAGTTTTGAGTTCGCTCTTGGTTTAGGATATGCATGGAGAGATGATGGAGATAGTAGTATTTCTGGTGCGTTAGATTTAAAATTCGCATATTCTTTTTAATTTTTTAGTGTCAATATTAACGGTAGCAATATCATATATCCAAAATAAATTATTTTTCATAAAATTAGTTCTAATATTACCCAGATAGAATGGTTTTGATTTTTTAGATTGGCTAAATTTTTCTTTTTTAAATAAACAAAATCTTTAACCAATATCCAGTGTAAGGTATATACTGCATATAATAATGGTGCATAAATATGTTGGTATTTATGCCAATAATGTTTTTTATGTGTTGGAGATAACCGGAGTAATGCATTGTCATCTATATCGGCATCACAACCATCTACATTTGGGAAAATATGATGTGATGATAGGTGTCGTATTTTCCATAATCGTGCATTTATTCCTTGTAAGTTAAATGTAAAATGATAGATGATTGCATTTACTGTTTTATACTTGCTAAATGTTTTATGTACTGCATCGTGTGAGGAGTTAAATGCTAGTAATATTCCTGCCTGACCTATAAATATATAATTTATTGTTAATAATAATGTATTAGTTCCATATTTATTAAGATATAATGCTGCTATACTTATAATGAATAGTGATAAATAGATTGTAAATTTTAGCCAAAGTAATTTTTTGGCTTTATTTAGTATCTTTTCTGTTAATACTAGTTTTACTTCTTTTTTAAGACTTTTGTAAAACTGATTGGTATCTTTTCTAAATTTTATCATATCGTTAGATTTAATTTATATCAATATTATTGCGATTATTACATTTTAGGAAGTGTTATTCACGAATAATACTCTTATTATTTGCGATAATCACAAATAATTATTATTTTTGATTATGTTTCAAGAAAATTTATTACATCATTTGCAAAAGGAATTACCTACTAATTCATCCGTAATTGAAGCTGTTGCTATTGCTTTAGAAATTAGTTATGATGCTGCACATAGAAGAGTGAGTTTAAAGAGTAAATTTTCGTTGGATGAAGGGATTATTTTAGCCAAATATTACAATTTATCTTTAGATCGTCTTTTTGAAACTACCAACAAAAGTTTTATTACTATTGAAAAAACCAAAAGTATTTCAAATGAAAAGGAACTAACTATTTATTTGGAAGAATCGTATGCTTCATTAATTCAAACTCTAAATCAGAAAAATTGTAAAATAATTTATTCCGCTAAGGATATTCCGCTGTTTTATACTATTTCTGGTGATGTTTTAAGTAATTTTAAAATGTATGTTTGGTTAAAATTATTAGATCCTAGTTTTGCTAATAAAAGTTTTGCGGAGTTTACTCCTAGCTTATCATTAAATAGTGCTGGCAAACAACTTTCGGATTTATACAATAATTTAACTATTACTGAAATATGGGATATTACTACTATTAACAGTACGCTAAAACAAATTCACTATTATTTTAAAGCAGAACAAATTAAAACGGATACTGCCTTAAAAATTTGTGTAGTTTTAAAGAATTTGATTTCTGATATTGCTCTAAAATTAAACCAAACGGAACATCCTTTTTTAATTTATTATAATGAGTTACATTTAATGAACAATCATGTTTTGGTAAGTACTCATAATTCTCAATTATTATATGTTCCTTTTACTTTCTTATCTTATTATAAAACGGAAGATAAATTGACGTGTAATGAGGCTAAAATTTTTATGGACAAACAGTTACAAGAATCGAAACTTTTAAATACTGTTGGTGAAAAGGAACGGAATGTATTTATCAATAAAATGACAAAAAAAATTGATGCTTTATATCAAATTATTGAGGCTACTCAGGTTTTAAATTTTGAATAATCGTTTTAAAAACTATACTGAATTCTTAGATAGATTGTATTATTTAAATTTTTGAATTCGTTATGCTGTTTTACATAAAATATTTGTCCTGTTAAATTTATATCCCAATTCTCTTTTACAGAATAATCTATTGATGGCATTACAAAAAATAAGTTCATGCCTTGCCCATAAATACTAGTAAGGTTTCCTTTTAATCTTGGGTTAAATTCGTTTGAAAGCTGTACTAAATACGAATATTTTGTTGGCATTAGTTCTTTTGCTGATAAATCATTTGTTGCAAAATTTAATACTGATGGATTAAATATTTCTGTTCCATTACTTGTATAAAGTGCGGATATATTGAGGTATGTTCCTTTTTTAAAAAAATAATCTACCGAAGTAGAAATACTTGCAACATCATCTGCGTTTTTTTTGTTTTTAAAATATGTTACTTCTCCTTTAAATCCTGCTTTTTTTATATTTCCTGCCCATCCTGTTCCTATGGCAATATCTTCGTAATAATTTGCTGCTAATATTTGAAAATCGTATTTCCATTTATTAAATTTATACCTGCTTGCTATTACGGAATGCTCTATATTTTTTCCTGTTTTATAGGCTACATCTACCGTTCCTTTTTTCGCATAATACTGTACTCGTATAGCATCCGTTCCTGCTTTTTCTTCGTAATCAAAATCTACAATATTGTATGCATTAAACAAATCGTTGGTGTTCCAAGCGAGATTTATTCCCCAATTAATACGTTGTCTTCCTAAGCTAACTTGCCATTTATCTTTTGAATAATCTATATATGCTCTATCGAATATTGTGTGTATTACAAAAGATTTTTCGTTTACGGTTAAAAAAGACAAATCTAGTTCGCCTGCATCTATTGCGATTAAATTACCATAATTGGGTGTGTTTTTTACTGTTTCGCCAAAAAATATTCTATTTCGTAGCCCTACTTTTACACTTATGTTTTCTCCTAAAAAGGCTTTTATATTTATTCTATTGTGTATTAAATTATCAAATTCTATTTTGCCTTGTTTTTTAAATGATATGGATGGTATGTATTTTACATAGCCATTTATGGATATATTTTCTTTTATTTTCCATTTTGTTTTCTCTACTTCTTGTGCTTGCGTTTTCGCAAATAAGAATAGGGTTAATATGTAGATTAGTTTATTCATTTTATGGGAATCATAGGGTTACTCTAAGTTACATTTATCGTTTTACATCGCTTAGTATTTTACCATCTTCTAGCGTAATTATTCTGCTTGCTCTATCTATAACACGTTGGTCATGTGTACTAAATATAAAAGTCATTCCTTCTTCTTTATTTAGGGTTTGCATTATATCTAACAAATCACTTGTTGATTTACTATCTAAGTTTGCTGTTGGCTCATCTGCTAATACAAATTGTGGTTTTGATGCTAATGCTCTTGCTACTGCTACTCTTTGCTGTTGACCTCCTGATAATTGATTTGGTCTTCTATTTATTTGTTGTGCTAATCCTACTTCTGTTAGTAATTGTTCTGCTCTTGTTTCTCTTTCTTTTTTTGATTTTTGCTGCATTAGCATAATAAATTCTACATTTTCTTTGGCTGTTAATACGGGTATTAAGTTATATGCCTGAAATACAAATCCGATATTTTTTAATCGAAAATCTATCATTTCATTTTCGCTTAATGTGGTAACATCTGTTTTGTTAATAATTACGTTGCCTGTTGTTGGCTTATCTAAACCTCCTATTACATTTAAAAAGGTGGTTTTTCCTGATCCTGACGGTCCTGTTATCGCTGTAAATTCTCCTTTTTCAAAATCTATGGAAACATCGTTTAATGCTTTTACTTCAATTTCTCCTTGATGGTAAATTCTGCTTATATTTTTTGTCTCTATTACTTTCATTTGTATTCTTTTTTTAGTCAGGATTTCACTACTAATTAGATCTAATTGCTTCTGATGGTCGTAATTTTAATGCTCTCTTTGCTGGAAATATGGATGCTAAAAAAGCTACGACTAATGTCATTGCTGTTATTGTTATATATAATTTTGCTGGTAGATAGGTATAAATTCGTGACCCTAATCCTAAATTCTCCAAGCCTGCTGCTACGGACGATAAATCAATTCCATATTTATGAAAATAACTAATTGACCAATAGGATAAAAAGACTCCTATTGGTGTTGCTATCATTACTATAAACACTGTTTCTAAGGATATCATAGCAAATAATCGTTTTTTATTTAGTCCAACTGCCATTAACATTCCTAATTCCTTTTTTCGTTCTAATACTGCCATTAACATGGTGTTTATGATACTAAATACTAGTGCTAATAATATTATTCCCATAAAAATGAATACCATGGAACTCATCATTTCTTGTGCATATCCTAATTCTGGCGATATTTCGCTCCATGCTTCTACTTTGCTTTTTGTTATTTTAGTTTTTAGCTCTGTTTGTATTTTGTCAATAGCATTCATTGTATTTCCCAAAATTGCTATTTCATGGATTTCATTCTGTATTCCTATAGTTTTACTCAAATCTTTTGCTCTTACGAACAAAGTAACTTCATCAAATGCGGAACTATTTGTTTTATATATTCCTTCTACTCTAAATAATGCGGATGTTAGATTACCTTCAAAATCTTGTAAGGTGACTACTATTTTTGATCTTATTTTTAAATTTAATTTTTTAGCTAACTTCTGTCCTATTACTGCTGGATTTTTCTTGAATTTTGTAAAATAGGTTCCTTCTATTATTTTTTTTGATATTGTTGTTAATGTTTTTTCTTGCGTTGTATTTATTCCTAATAATTGTACTCCTTTTGCTCCTTTTGAATTTGCAACCATTCCTGATACTACAATTCTTTCCGCGTAAGCTTTTATATTTTTATTCTCTTTTATTGCTCTTATTACTACTTCTTTATCTTTAATATAATGTGTTATATTCTGATCTTCTTTAAACTTCGGATTATGTATCTGTACATGTGATAAATAGGTGTTAACTGCGCCATTTATTCGCTGTTCATTTAATCCAAGTGACATTCCCATTAAAAACAATCCTGCCCAAATTCCGAGTACTATAGATAGTATGACTAGACTACTTCTCAGTTTATTTCGCCACACATTCCGCCATGCTATTTTTATTAATGTTTTCATTTCCTTAACGTTTCATTGCTTTTACTGGATTTAATTTTAATACAATTATGGTTGGATATATTGCTATGAATATAGATATCCCAAAAATGATTAATCCATGTGTTAGCGGTATTTGAATATCTATTAATAATGGTACGGTACTTTCAAAACCAAATTTTTCCATCACTGCTGCTTGATCTCCTGATAAACTTATTGGATTTTTATGAAAATAAAATACAAATGGCGCTACGAATACTACTCCTGAAATTACACCAACTAATGTTAATATAAGTGTTTCTATAATTAGTATTCCAACTAGTTTTAGTTTTTTCATTCCTATAGAAACCATTACACCTAATTCGTAAATTCGCTCTTGCGTCATCATTAGTACAGTGCCAAAAATTCCGAATGTGATAATCATATATAATATAAAAATCATAATTAATCCGCCAATACTATCTATAGTGATAGTTTGTTCTAATTCTGGCAGCATTTTTTTCCAACTCATTACCTCAAATTGATTTTTATCTAAACTTTTTCTTAGATTTTCAACCAGTTGTTTAGTTTCATATTTTAGTTTTTTATCAATTACTAAATTCGTTATCCTATTTGGTGCTGACAGGTATTCTTGTGCTGTTTTTAGTGGCATGAACACACTTAAATCGTTAATTTTTGGATTTTTCATGTCCACAATACCACAGATTTTATATTTGCCTGTTGCGCTCATTCCGTGATAGCCTTGCCCAATAAAAACTAAGGTATCTCCTACTGTTTTCTTAAAGTAATGTGCTACTCCTTTTGCTAATATTATTTCATTTTGATTTTTGGTAAATAGTTTTCCTTTAATTATCCTATTACTCCAATCTACCAATAATTGTTCCTTTTCTATTACTACACCTTGTATAAATACTCCTTTGCTTAGCTCGTTACTTGACCCTAATGAAAAGGTTTGTAATCGTGGAATTATTTGCTGTACTCCTTCTACTTTTTTTATTTTGTTAATTAATTCTGTATTTAACGCTAACGAATTGTCTAGATTTTGTTCCTCCCAAAATCCATTTGCATGTACTTGTACATAACCTGAATAAGAACCTACCACATTTTTAATCATGTTACTATACATTCCTAATTGCATGGAACGCATAAATACTGCTAAAAATACAGCTATTGCTATGGAAGAAATGGTGATAATACTCCGTTTTTTGTTTCGCCAAAGATTTCGCCAAGCTAGTTTTAGTATCATTTTAGTTCTTTTTTAATGATGGTGATGTCTTTATCTCAATCGTTTCATATATCTTGATGTAAAATAACTATCGTTAATTTTAAGATCAAATTTCCAAATATTGTATTCAATAATTGTTTTGCTACCTTCTTTTTCTACAGGAATATATTCAATTTTTGCTGGTAATGTTCGTTTGCCAAATTTTTTTGGATTTGTTCCTATTAATTTGTTTACTAGAAAGTCATCTTCATCATAAAACTCAATTTTTAGTTGCATGTAATTGGTTTTGTCAACCCACATAATTATTTTTCCCCAAACTACTGCTGCATCTTCTTTTGGTATTAACTCCAGTTTCCAACAATCTAAACCAATAATTTTTTCGGATCCTAATATTTTGTGTGTATAATCTACTACTATGGATGATTGTTTTACCATATCATCATTTGTCATATCGGTTCCCATCCAATTTTGCATCATCATAGATGGTGGTAATTTTATGGTTCGTTCTATGGATGGTACATAATTCCAAACTTCTGTCTTTCTTTTTAAAAATACTGAACCTTTTTCTTTTGCTGGTGTCATTACTAAGGATGCTGAATAATCTGAACCTTTAGACCAAATTTTCATTTTCATTTCTTTAGACCATTTTGGTCTTACTGATGTTATTTTAACCTCTGCATACGATGTATTCCCTCTTGCTATTTTATCAGATTTTGTTACAATTTCTAATGCATTTTCTTTGGTTTGTGTATATCCAAAGTATGTTATTAGTATTAATAATAAACTTATTTTTAGCTTTCTATTTTTCATTTTTACAATATTTATGTATTAATTTTTCTTTTACTTCTTCTAAATTATAGGTTTTCTCAAAAATAAGATAATGCAAAGCAATACCATCTAGTTGAGCAGATAACAACTTTGCTTCCGTTTTATAATCTTCATAACCGTTTAACTGCAAAACCATTTCAAATTGTTTTAATACATCACTAAACATTTTTGTAATAACTTCGGTTATGGATGGCATGTTGGTGATTTGCATTGCTAATGAAAAGGTTAATTTCCACATCGCTTTATTATCAACTAACATTTTAAAAAACATTTCTAATGATATTCTCATTACTTCTATAGGAGACATTTCTCCCAATTGAAATAACATCTCTTCTCCTATAGTCATTGCATCCTCTAAAGACATTACAACAACTTCTTTTAATAATTCTTCTTTGCTTTCAAAGTAATTATACATCAACCCTTTTGAGATACCTGCATGCTTTGCTATTTTACTGATCGATGTATTGTGGTATCCATCAATTGCAAATAATTCTAATGCAGCAACCAATATTTTTGCCTTGCTATCCTTTCTTATTTGCTTAAACTGTTCATTTGTTTTTGGTGCCATATATATATTTTTGACTAAACGATTGGTCAAAGATATGTAATGTTTTTTAATTGACCAAACGGTCATGATAAATTTTACTGTTTTTTGTATCTTGCGAAAAATAAACATTATCTATAATGAAAAAAATAGCTTTTATCCTTATCATATTATCTTTACAATCTTGTATTTATCTTGGAGGAGGAGGAGATACTGAACCTGAACCAACTTCAAAGTACACCCCAGTTTTTATGGATAGAACGGTGTTTGAAAATTCTGTAATCCTTCAAAACAATAATACTATTGGCAATGCTGGTAAAATATATATTTTTAATGGCTCTTTATTTATTAATGAAAAAAACAATGGGTTTCATGTATTTGATAATTCTGATCCAACAACTCCTACGCCTATCAAATATATTAACGCTCCTGGAGCTACCGATATGGCTATAAAAGACAACACCATATACATAAACCAAGCAAGAGATTTAATTGCTGTGGAGTTAAGTAGTAATATGCAATCATTAACTGTTACTAAACGGATTAAAAATATTTTTCCACCGATGCTTTCACCTGATGGCTTTAATGAATATACACCAGACGGAAAAGTTTTAGTTAATTGGATACTTAATTAATAATAAAATAGAAAAAAATGAAATATTTAAAATTTATATTAATTAGTATTCTTTTTATAGGCTGTGGCTCTAATGATAGTGCTGTAAATGATGGAGTAGGTCAAGGTGGTTCTACAGCCCGTTTTGCAATAGTTGGAGATTACCTTTATACTGTTGATGATAACAGTTTGAATGTTTTTTCAATTAGTACTACTTCAAATCCTGTTTTTTTAAATAAAGTTTTTATTGGTTTTAGAATAGAAACGCTATTTGCATACACTAACAATTTATTTATTGGTTCTCAAAATGGTATGTTTATTTATAATTTGAATAATCCAGAAGTCCCCGCTCAAGATTCTTCAGTAAGTCATTTTACATCTTGTGATCCTGTAATAACAGATGGTAATTTTGCTTATGTAACCTTACATTCAAATACTAATTGTGGTAATAATATTAATGTATTAGAAGTCTATAATGTTACGGATATTCAAAACCCAACACTTGTACATAGCCGAAATATGATACACCCAAAAGGGATAGGTTTGTATAACAATTACCTTGTGGTTTGTGATGACGAAGTAAAAATATTTGATGTTTCTGACCCTGCAAACATGACCTTTGCAACTAGTATTAATATTTCTGGTTTTGATGTAATTATTAAAAACGATCATCTAATTGTTGTTGCTGATAATGGTTTGTATCAATATACCTTAGACTCTAATGATATTACTAACATTACTACGTTGAGTACAATTAGTTATTAAGATTGTTTCACGAAACTCGACCTTTCCATACCACTTTTTTATTTATTTTGATATATAAAGTAATATTTAGGAAATACCTTAGATATTTTCTGTAAATAAAGTTGAAAGTGTAACTTCTAATGCAGTAGTTAATATCTTTATCGTAGCTATATTTGGAGTGACAAATCCTTTTTCTATTTTATAAATATATTGCCTATCTTTTCCTGTTAGTTCTGCTAATTTTGTTTGAGTAATCCCTTTTTCATTTCTGATTTTTTTTATACGACTACCTACCCAAAGAGGAAATTTATCTTTGATTGCTTGTATTTCTATTTCAGATAATTCTAACACGGCACCAAGTTGCATGTTTGAATAAAAATATATGTAACCTTAAAATACTACATTTTCAAATATTTTTTATATATTTGAAGTAATTAAATTTGATTGCTATTAAAATTACCTAAGAAATTCAAAAAAAAACTATTTATCATAATAATTAGATAAAGAAAAAAACTGGAATTACTAGACTAAATAAATAATAATTAAATCAAGTTTTAAAAGAGTCGGAATTAATGCTGAAACAGCGACTAAATTTATTATATACTGAAAGTAAGCAAAAATAAACTAAATTAATTATGAAAAAAATAATTTTTCTTATTACAATCGTTACAATATTATCAACTTTTTTCTTAGTATCTTGTGAAAGAGGTGAGGAACTTGAAGATAATAAAATAGAGAATGGTATTGATAAAAAAATAGAATATCACATACATTATGCAACTTGGGATGAATGGGGTAGAGCAAAAAAGAACTGCAAAGGTTGGGGGCTATGTAATTATAATGGTTGTTGGTTTTGCTGTACTGATGGTGGAGTTATAGTGGATTGTGATAGTACTACTAAAGTTCAAAATTCTGCAACAATTATTATTGATAAAGAGACTAATCAAGGATTTTTTATAATAGAATTGGATCCTCTGATTGAAATTCAAAATGATGCAATTATTAATGAAAAAATATTTTATATTGATGAAGATATTATTGAAGGGAATACTATTTTACATAAGGGAGAATACAACTTTGATATACAAGTTGGAAAACATGGAGGTTATAGATTAAATATAACAGCTATATAATATAAATATTTAGGTAGAGCATTTTATAATGTTCTACCTTATTAACTAAAATTAATTATGAAAAAAATAATTTTTTTATTTGCAATAGTTTTATTAAGTATTAACTCATGTAGTGTTAATGGAACATTACAAGGACTATATAGTTATTATAACAAAACGAAATCTATAAATCCAAAATTATTAGTTAAACCAGATTCATCTATTCTAATTTGTGAATTAGAAAACCCGAAAACACCAAAGGTATTTGTAATAAGCGGGGATAAACTAAAAAAATGTATTAGTAATAATAATGTATTGGTATATATTTGGCCTCCAAAATGTAAAAGTAAAGTATGCTATCCATTACATATATTACAAAAAAAGTGTGATGAAAAAAATATAGATTTATTTATTGTTGCTGAATATTATGATAATGAATTAATGCAACAAAATTACGCTATTAAAAGACCTGTTTTTGGTATAGATACCAAATATTATAAAACAAATTTGACATCTAAATATGTAGCAAAGTTTAATTTAGATTTAATAGGAAAAAAAGATATTACAGATAGATTTATTTACTTTGAAAATGGCATATATATAAAATCTGATTATTCTTTTGAGAGTGTAATTAATTAGTAATAAAACAAAATATAGTTCTACCTTCGGTATAGTTAATGTTCTCTAATTAGCACTTTTAAGAAACTCTACCTTTCCATACCACTTTTTTAAAAAAAGAAAGGAAAACTACATATACCACAAAAAAAGGATATAAAACACTACTAAAAATATAGGATTTTATGCCATTATTTAATCCCACAAAACGATATGTTTTAAGAATTAAAATAAAATCAATAGTAAACTTTAGTAAAAAAAGTAGTAAAAATGAATTGAGGTATTCTGGCTGAAATACACTAAAAACAAAACCTAAAACAAGCACTAAATTTATTAAAAAAACAATAACACCAACACCTTTACCAAAAATAGTATTAGTGGCTGATGTTTTAGAAGCCCAACGAATTCGTTGATTAAGTAAACCTTTAAAAGTTGTTTCAGGCTTAGTAAATACCAAAGCATCAACTGATTTTAAAAAGTATACCGATTTCGGATCTTTTTTAAGCATTTTTTCAAGTAAAAAAACATCATCGCCACTAGCAATAGTATCATTACCATCAAACCCATTTACCTCATAAAAAGCTTCTTTTTTATAACACGAATTTGCACCATTACACATAAAAGGGTTCCCAATACCAAAAGCGCCAATAGTAGAACCAATAAGACTTAAAAAATCCATATTTTGAAAATTTTGCAAGAAATTATTCTCAGTTTTATAAGCAACAGGTGCAGCAATCATAGCTATATTTTGCTGCTTAGCATGGTGCAACATAATAAACCCACAAAAGCTTTGTAACCACTTTTTTGGCACTTCACAATCCGCATCTGTAGTAATAATCCAATTGTATTGCGCCTTACTTATTGCCACATTAATAGCATCTTTTTTTGGCGAATTACTTTTTCGTTGGTTATCCATTAATTTCCAATTGGAATTTTTTATAATAAATTCCGTTAAAATAGGAACTGAATTATCCGTTGAACCATCATTAATCCAAATGACTTCAAATTGCTCAATCGGATAATTTAATTTTTGTAAACTTTTTGCTAAAGTTGGTATATTACTAGATTCATCTCTAAAAGGAATTAAAATCGAAAATTGTTGGCTTGTAGCATTAGTGTCAGACTCAAATAAAGGCACACGATTAAATCCAATAATTAAGCTAAATATTAGTGCAAAATACAGAATTGATATGAGAATAATAATTGACAAAAGACTGTTTTTAATATATCAAAAGTAAAGATATAATATTACAAATTATGTTATTTCAACCACTAAGAATACAAAGCCGTATAGAAACATATAATTGAAAACACTCCACTTAGTGCCCTTTGTGTCTACTTTGTGCACCTTGTGGTGAAAAAATTACCATCACAAATAAACTATAATTCTAACTTTTTAATAGTATCCACTGTAGCCGCCACAGCAGATATTGGCAAAGTAATAATAATACCAACAATCGGAATAAATAACATCAGAGTAAAAACCACACCATTACCAACAGCTACACCTCTATGTTTTTTAACAAATTGCTTACTCTCTTTATAATTTAGATGACGCTCTAAAGTATAATCCATGTTTCCAAAGCCAGTATAATACGATTGAAAATAAAAAATTAAAGCAACAGCAATTAAACCAAATACGGGAATTAAACTAAGTAACATAAGTGGTAAAGTAATTACCAATTCTTTAACCAAATTATTACTATTTAAACGTATAGAGCGTGATAATTGATTCATAAAATCAGATTTAGAATTACTCTTTACAATCGGTTTTCCAGTAAGATGTTCTTCAACTTTTTCGGAAACAGGAGTCATAAACGGAGCAGATAAAGCCATTAAAACGTGCTTATAAAGTATAATACCTAAAATCATAATCAAAAAACCACCAACCCAAGTACTTAAACCAGTTATAAAACCCCTACCAAAATCAAAAGGCCAAAGTTTTGAAATATATGCACCTAAATTATCCGATAAACCATACGCCGTAGAAATAAAAGTTAACCCCAGTAATAACCCAATACCAGCTGGAATAAGAAAATATTTCCATAATTTAAGTTTATTAATAAGCTCTAAGGCTTTAAAATAAGTCTGCACACTGTTAATAATATCTTTAATCATTCTTTTTATTTTATAAGTCTACTAAATATCCTTTTTGTTACGGTTTGAACTGTCAAATAATCTAAAATTTAAAACAAAATAACTGCCAACAATTGCAGGCAAAGCAAAATTGAGTAACCACATTAATAATGTAATGCTAACAATTACAAGTTCATTAACTTGAATAAACCCAAATATAAAAACAGCAACAGAGCCTTTTATCAACCAATCAAACATAGGTAAACTAGGTATTATTGATGCAATAAAATACATGGCAAAAATAAGCATCATAATGCTATAATAATCCGTTTCAACACCAAATAATCGCAATAAAAAATAGAATTGATGCGAAAAAATTAAATATCTAATAAATGAAAATAGAAAAGTCTTAAAAACAATAACTTTAGAAAGTCTTTTAAAAAAATTAAGAATTTTATTCCAATAAAAGCCACGTATTTTTTTACTAATAAAAAATCGACCTCCAAATAAGGAAACAGTAATAATTACAGTATAATAAACAAGTCTTCTAAGTCTAAAAACAGGAAAATCTATCTCAAAATTTAAAAATAAAAAAAACAACCCAACCGCACCAAACAGAACCGTTATTGTCATTTGTAACACATTAGAAATTAAATTTAGTAAAACAATTTTTTTACGTAAATTTTTATTAAAATAAATAGCTTTAGCACCATATTCACCAATTCGGTTTGGTGTAAATAAAGAAGCCGTATGTGAACCCAAACTTTGTTTTGCAGCCTGTAAAATAGAAATGATTTTGATAGAAGATACTAAATTTTGCCATTTCAAAATTTCGAAAAACCAATTAAAAAATGAAAAACTAAACAAAATAAGTACCGCCTTATAATTACCAATAAAATGATGTTCTAATTGTAAAATAAAATCTGCTAGAGAAATCGTATTATTATGTACCGTTTTTTGATAAACAAAATAAAAAGCACCAACAACAATAGCTAATTTTATTAAAAAAAATAGAAATTGACGATATTTATAGTTGATTTTGTGCATTATCTAAATTCTAAAAAACAAATCCTAAATTTCAAATATTGTTTTTGTACTTTTGAAACAACAAAGTAACAAAAAATACAATTAGCATTGTTTGCTACCTTTGCAAGAAAAATGAAAAACAAAGAAACCATTATATTAGGTATTGATCCAGGAACTACAATAATGGGATTTGGCATTATAAAAGTAGTAAATAAGCAAATGGAATTTGTCTTATTAAACGAACTAATATTAAAAAAATATGACGACCATTATTTGCGTTTAAAAAAAATATTTGAACGAACCATACAATTAATAGATACCTATAATCCAGATGAAATAGCAATTGAAGCACCGTTTTTTGGTAAAAATGTACAGTCAATGCTCAAATTAGGACGTGCGCAAGGCGTAGCAATGGCAGCAGGATTATCACGTGAAGTTAGTATTACCGAATATGCACCAAAAAAAATAAAAATGGCCATTACAGGAAATGGAAACGCATCTAAAGAGCAAGTTGCAAAAATGTTACAAAGTATTCTTAAATTAAAAACATTACCAAAAAATTTAGACTCTACAGATGGTTTGGCAGCCGCAGTTTGTCATTTTTATAATAAAGGAAGAGTGGATATTGGCAAATCGTATTCAGGTTGGGGGGCTTTTGTTAAGCAGAATGAAAAACGTGTGAAAAAGTAGAAAACACAACAAAATTTAATGAAGAGTTATTGAGCCTAATGAAGTAATTGTTACAAAATAATAATAGAATAATTCTATCTTTGCACAACTAACTAAAAAGAATAAAAATGAAATTTGATGTATTAATAATTGGTGGTGGTGCAGCAGGAATGTCTTGTGCCTTAGTATTAGGTTCAGCAAAAAATAAAGAATTTGCTGCAAACAAAAAAATAGGAATAATAATGCATCAAAAAGCATCAGCATTAGCAAATGGATTATTTAACAATGTACTTGGCTTAAAAGCAGGAACAACAGGTAAAGAAATATTAGAAAGCGGAAAAAAACAACTTGCAGAAACCTATCCGCATGTGACACAAATAGAAAAAGAAAAAGTAAAGGAAGTAGACGATAAAAAAGATTACTTTATCATTACTACAAACAAAAACACCTACGAAGCAAAAACTATAGTAGTAGCAGTAGGACCATCAAACTTATTTGCCATAGAAGGTTTAAAACAATATGTAAAACCTCACGGTAAATTACCTGCAAAAAAGGAACGTATTCAACTAAAAAATACAAATCATAAAGTAACAAACGGAATTTATGTAGCAGGTGTATTAGCAGGTTGGCGTAGCCAGTTTGCCATAGCAGCAGGTAGTGGAGCGCATATTGCTACAGATATTTTAACTGAATGGAATAATGGTAATCCAGCAATGGTACATGATAGTATTGGATAATTTATAAGTTAGGGTTTTACTCAAATGAAACCTTAATCATTTATTTTTTTTATTAAGACTTTCAATAATCTTAATTACTTTTTTAAAAGGAATATCACTAATTTTGTCATAATCTATTTTAATATTATTATCTTTTATTAAATCTTTTAATCTACTATATCCCAAATAATAAGCAAAACTTCCAGCCTTTCTTGCTCCAAATTTTGGTGCTAATACATTCGTTTCAATAATAAAAATTACTTTTTTATTAGCCTGGTTTTTGTTGGTTTTATCAAATATATTAAATGAAACACCTATCCCTGCTTTAGGATTATTAGTAAAAGCAATATTTTGATTTGTTATATTTTTTAAAACATCTGAAGAATTTTTATCAATAATAATAGCACAAATCTCCCCTTCAATATTAAATTTAACAAATGTTCTTGCTCTCTTTAAATCTTTAGAATATAATAAATTAAAGTAATTATCACCTTCGTAATTAATAGCCCAAAACCAATCCCATTTTTTAATTACCTTTCCTGTATCCGAATTAAATATTTTTTTAAAAGAAATATACTGCTTACTACCTTTATTAATTACTGCTTTTGCATTTATTTTCATTGGATTATTATGTACATAATCTTCTGAAGTATCGTAAATAATAATAGATTCTGCATTTCTAATTTCTCTTAAAGTCAATTGACTTCCACAGGAATATATACTACTCAATACAAGTAAAAATATTATTATTTTCATATTCATTTTAAGTTAACGTTTCACTTCCGAGACTTCGAAAAAGTGAAGCCCTAACTGTCCTTTAATCTTTAAAACCATCTATTTGGTTCATTTCCAAATCCAATACTTTATTAATCATATTATCATCTGTATTTAGTACACGATAAAAACCTTCATCATCAAATAATTCTTGTGCGAAATTTGCTTTTAAATAGAATTTTATCTGATTGGCTATTTTTTCATTTTTGTAATATTTTTTATCTACCTTTTTTATATATAAATTATAAATTACTTCGTCAATATCAAAATCTTCTAAAAATAATTCTAACGATAAATTATCAAATTCTTTTCGATGTGTATCAATATAATTAAACACAAAATCATTCAACATTCTAAAATGAAAATTATTAAAAACACTAGTAGTATCTATCGATACAAAAACGTCTGGTGTAATACCACCACCACCATAAACAATTTTTCCTTTAGGTGTAATAAATTTTAAACTATCCACTACTTTAATACTATCCGCACTAGTTAATTCTCCAGCAGAAAAACGCTTACGAAAACCATCATTATAATACTCTTTTTTATGGTTCAGTCTATATGGTTTTTGTATAGAACGCCCTGTCGGAGTATAATAACGTGCCGTTGTTAATCGTACAGAAGAGCCATCACCAAGTTTCATATCTTGCTGCACTAACCCTTTACCAAAAGAACGCCTACCAACAATAATACCTTTGTCATTATCTTGTAAAGCACCTGCTAAAATCTCACTTGCCGAAGCGGAGTTTTCATCAATTAAAACATATATCTTTCCGTTTTCAAAATCTCCTTTTGCAGTTGCAAATGTTTTTTCTACTTTTCCTTTTTTGTCTTTGGTAAAAACCATTAACTTATTATCTTCCAAAAATTCATCAATAATATCTGTAGTAACTCCAATAAACCCTCCAGGGTTTCCACGCAAATCTAAAATTAATTTTTGCATTCCTTTTCTTTTTAACTTAAGGAGTTGTTTTTTAAATTCAATATAAGAAGTTGCTGTAAAACTATTTAGTTTAACATATCCTAAATCATCATCAATCATATAAGAAACATCAATACTGTTAATAGGAATATCACCTCTTATTACATTAACAGTAAATAATTCATCTTCGCTTTTCCTATAAATCAATAACTCAACATTAGTATTTGATTTTCCTTTTAAACGACTTACAATACTATCCGTATTCATTTTTTTACCAAAAATAGTATCTTTATTTGCTATTAAAATACGATCACCTCCCTTAATACCAGCTATTTCACTAGGACCATTTTTAATAGTTTTAATTACCGTTAAAGAATCTCTATACATTCTAAATTGAATACCTATACCAACAAATTTTCCGTTCATTTTCTCATCAATCCTACTGTGATCTTTTGCAGGAATATAAACAGAATGTGGATCTAATTTTGCAACAATATTTTTAATTGTACCATCTAATAAACTATCTGTATTTACACTATCCACATAATCATATTCAATAAAATCAATTAATCGTTTTATTTTTGCCTCTTGTGGACTATTACCAAAAAGCATCGCTGTTTGATTTTCATAGTCTAAATTACTTCCAATAAAAATACCTATTGCTATAGCAATAGAAAGGAATATTGGTAAATATATTTTATTATTTTTCATGTTATTTTTCTGATTTATGATAAAAAATGGCTAATCCAACAACATATAATCCTAGCAAACCAATCTCAATCCAATAGATATTATTATTCCTAAACGTAATGCTAGTTAAAAAATTATTTAATGCTAAACCAATAATAGCAACAGTACCTCCAAATAAAATATATTTTACAATTGCATTACTAGTTAACTTATACCCTGCATATAAAAACACAGAGAACATAAAACTTAAAACAGAAATAATTCTATCTTGATAAAGAGTTGATTCTACATCATAATACACATAAAGCATCGGTATTTTTATACCAATAAAATGAACAATTGCAACTATAAAAAAATAGATAGCTCCTGCTAAAAGTAATAGCTTTAATGCTTTATTTGAATTCATTATTTAATATTTAGTTCATTGGTAAATGTACTAGTTCAATATTTGTTTTTTCTAAAAAATCTAATCCAGAAGTATCCTTGTACTTTTCAGTATAAACCAAACGTATAAAACCTGCTTGGTGTATTAATTTACTACACTGTTTACACGGAGAAAGTGTAATATATAATGTGGCATCTTTACATGATTGTGTTGATGATGCTACTTTTAAAATTGCATTTGCTTCTGCATGCAATACGTGCCATTTGGTATCTCCATCATCATCTTCGCAACAATTATCAAAACCAGTTGGTGTGCCATTATAACCATCCGAAATTATCATACGATCTTTAACAATTAATGCGCCTACTTTTTTACGTTCACAATGCGATAACTTTGACCATTCTTTCGCCATTTTTAAGTAGGTTTTGTCATATTTTTCTTGTTTTTTCACAGGAATCAAATTGATTAAAAACCAAAAGTAATCAGAAAAAATAAAAGTATTGTTAAAATCTTACCAAAGTTTAATATAAAACTAAGGAAATCTTTCGACTATCATCGGAATGATACGTAATATTACTACGATAGAAACCACAATAATCCAAATTTTCTTTTTCAATTTAAACACATACTGAAAAATGTGTCCAAAAATAAGAACTAATAAAACAATGATAATTTGTGCAAATTCAATTCCTAAAGCAAATTCTAATAACGGAATTAATTTATCATCACCATCATCAAGCAACATTTTAAAATAATTAGAAAAACCTAAACCATGAATCAATCCAAAGAAAAAAGCAAAATAAATATTACTATTATCATATTGTATTTCTTTATCCTTAATAGCAGTATAAATATTTAAAAGCAATGGTATTAATATGGTTATTGGTATTAAAAATTCTACTAAATCTACATCTACACTTAAATAATCATAGGCAGATAGTCCAAAAGTTAAACTATGACCAATAGTAAAAAAAGTAATTAATAAAAGTGCTTTTTTCCAATTTTTAAAACTAAACACAACAGTAAGTGCAATAAAAAATAACACATGATCTAAGGCATTTATATCAAGTACATGAAAAAAACCTTGTTTTATATAAAAAATAAAATTTTCCATTATTCAAAAATATAAATACTTATTAAACTGTGGTTTATTTTATGTAAATTTTTAAATATATTAACATTTAAGTTCTCAGACTCATACACATTTTTACTATTTTTGAGAATTCCATATTGTTTTTGGAACAGTATTTGATTTTACTAGTTTAATAAATACCAAATCAGATGAAAAATTTAATTTACATATTCAGTTTTATTATTTCGTTTAGCACATTTGCTCAGCAAAAAGGAGCTTATAAAGATGGCGAACATTTAAAATTTAGATTGAGTTATAGCAATTTTTTAACTGCAGGTTATGCAACTATGGATGTTAAAGAAACGACTAATAAAGGCAAAGAAGCATTTCATGTTGTTGGAAAAGGGAAAACATCTGGTATGATTAATTGGTTTTTTAAAGTAAGAGATAATTATGAAACCTATTTTTATAAAGATTCATTACTACCATACCATTTTATAAGACAAATTGATGAAGGTGGCTATACTAAAGACAAAGAAATTTTATTTGATAGAACCAAGAAAAAAGCTACTGTAACGGATAAAGAAAAAAATAAAAAAGAAACGTTTACAATAACTAACAATGTACATGATTTACTTTCTTCGTTATACTACATGAGAAATCAAAATATTACAAACTTTAAAAAAGGAGATGAAATTGATTTACCTATATTTTTAGATGAAGAAACTATGAATATGAAATTACGTTTCATGGGTAGAGAAACAATTACTACAAAATTTGGTAAGATAAGAGCTGCTAAATTTAGACCTTTGGTTGCATCTGGTCGTATATTTAAAGAAAAAGAAAGTGTAACCGTTTGGGTTAGTGATGATAAAAATAAAATCCCATTACGTATAAAAGCAAATTTATCTGTTGGCTCATTACGTGCAGATATTTATGAAATATCTGGTTTAGCAAATGGTTTGGCTAGAGTTAAATAGTAAACTCTAATTCTTAATAATAGAAATCCACTTTTTTAACAAGAATTTAAAAAATTACTTTTCCATTCCATGTAAAATAAATAGTACTTTTGCCGTTATATTTTTATTTGTAAAATTAAATCGTGAAAAACTTTTTTTATCTCCTCCTTGTAATTCTAATTTTTTCTTGTAAAAAAGATGAAATAATAGTAAAATCAACCCCAGTTATTGAAAAACCAATAGTAATTACAGAATTTGGTTATGTGCTAAATGACTATTTAGTAATTAAAGATACGGTTAAAAAAAACGAAACCTTTGGTTTTTTAATGGATAAAAATCATGTTGGCGGTTCGCAAATTAATAAAATAGTAATCAAAACTAAAAATACGTTTGATATTGCTACGCAACTACGAGTTGGTAAACCATATACAATCCTTGCAAAAAAAGATTCAACACAAAAAGCACAAGTTTTTATTTATCAACCAAATAAAGTTGAATTTGTAGTGCTTGATTTTAGAGACTCCATAGTACCATATATTGGTAGGAAAAGAGTAAAAACTATCGTAAAAAAGGTTTCTGGAGAGATAACATCATCTTTATCAAATGCAATTGATGAACAAGGAGTTAATTACAATGTTACTTACGCATTGTCTGATATTTATGCTTGGACAATAGATTTTTATCATCTACAAAAAGGAGATAAATTTAAGGTAATTTATGAAGAGCGTTTTATTGATGATACCTTATCCGTTGGAATTGGCAAAATAAAGGCCTCCTATTTTGAACATAGTACAAAACCTTTTTATGCATTTAAATATGTAATTGATTCTACAAAGAATGTGCCTGAGTATTATGATGAAGAAACTAATAATTTAAGACGTGCCTTTTTAAAAGCGCCATTAAAATTTAGTAGTAGAGTTTCTTCAAGGTTTAATTTAACAAGAAGAATTAAACATTATAATTATAGAGTAAAAGCACATAGAGGGACTGATTTTCCATCGCCAATAGGCACGCCAATTGTTAGTACAGCAAATGGAACTGTAACGCACTCAGCATACAAAGGAGGTAATGGTAATTATGTAAAAATTAAACATAATGGCACCTACGCTACACAGTATCTACACATGAAAAAACGAAAAGTAAAAGTAGGTGATTTTGTAAAACAAGGTGATGTTATAGGTTGGATTGGTATGACTGGTAGTACAGGCGGACCTCACGTTTGTTACCGATTTTGGAAAAATGGACAACAAGTAGATCCTTTTAGACAAAAACTACCATCCGCAGACCCAATGAAAGAAGAAATAAAACCTAACTATTTAGAATATATTAAATCTCTTAGACAAGATTTAGATAATATTCCATATCCTAAAAAAGAGATTAAAATTGATTCTTTAATTTCCTAAACATTTAAAAAATTGAAAAATGACTTTAAAAAAAATAAATCCTACAACAACTAAAGCTTGGCAAGAATTAACAAAGCATTTTTCTGAAATGAAATGTTTTTCATTAAAAAAAGCATTTAATGATACCAATAGGAAAAGTCATTTTACTTTAAATTTTAAAGACTTTGAAATTGATTATTCAAAAAATTTAATAACAAAAGAAACAATAGATTTATTAGTAGCGTTAGCAAATGAATGCGATTTAAAAGATGCTATTAACAAACAATTTATAGGAGAAAAGATTAACGAAACAGAAAAAAGAGCAGTATTACATACTGCTCTACGTAATTTTTCTGACAAACCAATATTGGTTGATGGCAAAGATATAATGCCAGAAGTTAAACGCAGTTTGGCTAAAATGAAAAAATTTAGTGAAGCAGTAATATCTAAAAAACAAAAAGGATTTACAGGTAAACCTTTTACCGATATTGTAAATATAGGTATTGGAGGTTCTGATTTAGGACCAAGAATGGCGGTTGAATCACTTCAATTTTATAAAAATCACTTAAACACACATTTTGTTTCTAATATAGATGGAGATCATGTACATGAAGTATTAAAAAAATTAAATCCAGAAACTACATTATTTGTTATTGTTTCAAAAACATTTACAACACAAGAAACTTTAACAAATGCAACTACAATACAACAATGGTTCTTAGATAATGGAGGTACAAAAAAAGATATAAAACATAATTTTGTAGCAGTATCTACTAATTTAGAAAAAGTAAAAGCCTTTGGAATTGACAAAGATAATATCTTTACTATGTGGGAATGGGTTGGTGGACGATTCTCGCTTTGGAGTGCCGTTGGCTTATCAATTTCGTTAAGTATTGGATTTGCTAATTTTGAACAATTATTACTTGGAGCACATGAAATGGATACACATTTTGCAACTACGCCATTCGAAAAAAACATGCCTGTATTAGCAGCATTACTTACCGTTTGGTATAATAATTTTTATGCTGCTGAAACAGAATCCGTTTTACCGTATGCACAATATTTAGAAAACTTACCACCCTTTTTACAACAACTTACTATGGAAAGTAATGGTAAAAGTGTGGATAGAGCTGGTAACAAAATTAATTACCAAACAGGTAATGTAATTTGGGGAAGTACTGGTACAAATATGCAACATGCATTTATGCAATTAATACACCAAGGTACAAAATTGATTCCAGTGGAATTTATTGGTTTTAAAGAACCGTTATATGATAATAAAGAACATCATCAAAAATTAATGGCTAATTTTTATGCGCAAGCAGATGCATTAGCATTTGGTAAAGATGAAGTTGCAGTTCATTTAGAATTAAAAACTAAAGGGCAAAGCAATCAAATAAATCAATTATTACCATTCAAAATATTTGAAGGAAACAAACCATCTACCTCAATATTAATAGAGAAGTTAACACCAAAAAATTTGGGGAATTTAATCGCTTTTTATGAACAAAAAATATTTACACAAGGTATTGTATGGAATATCTATAGCTTTGACCAATTTGGAGTTGAATTAGGTAAGGAATTAGCTTCTAAAATGTTAAAAACTTGTTAATATTTGTAGAGAATCTTTCTTATTGCAACCCTCTTTTTTATTATTTTTGCAATACTGTTTTGAATGAAAAATGTTAACCTTAAAGTAACATTTGAAATTTAAAATATTACTAATTTTGAACAATATTAATTTAATCTAATTTCAATTCAATTAAAATGAAAAAAATTTCAAATTTATGGTTAGTTGTTATGCTACTACTAGTATCTACAACAATATTTGCACAAGTATCAGGTACTGTTTCTGACGAAAACGGTCCTCTTGCTGATGTAAATGTAATGATTAAAGGTACTGATAAAGGTACAACTACTGACTTTGATGGGAACTTTAATCTAAAAAATGCCAAAGATGGTGTTTTAGTAATTTCTTATGTAGGTTACACTACAAAAAATGTACCCTTTAAAGCAGGTGACAAATTAGGAACTATTGCTTTAGAATCTAATGGTGAAAGCCTTGGAGAAATTGTAATATCTGGAGTGATTGACGTTGCAAAAGACAGACAAACACCTGTTGCTGTATCTACAATAAAAGCGGTAGAAATTCAGGATAAATTAGGGTCACAAGAATTTCCTGAAATTTTAGCATCTACTCCCTCAGTATATGCTACAAAACAAGGTGGTGGTTTTGGTGATGCAAGAATTAACATCCGTGGTTTTAACCAAAGAAATGTAGCAGTAATGATTAACGGAATGCCTGTTAATGATATGGAAAATGGATGGGTATATTGGTCTAACTGGGCTGGTTTATCTGATGTTACAACTGCAATGCAAGTACAAAGAGGATTAGGATCTTCTAAATTAGCAATATCTTCTATTGGAGGTACAATAAACGTTATTACAAACACATCTGACAAAAAACAAGGTGGCTCTGTAAGAGCAAGTATGGGTAATGATGGTTATCAAAAATATGTAGCATCATATTCTACTGGTTTATTAGAAAGCGGTCTTTCTGCTTCTGTTTTATTTAGTAGAACGACAGGAGATGGTTATATTGATGGTACTCAATTTGAAGGAAGTAACTATTATATTGGTCTTGGTTACAGAGTTAATGATAACAATAGATTAATGTTTACATTTACTGGAGCACCGCAATGGCACAACCAACATAATAGAGCTACAGAATTGGACAACTATATTAACTATGGTGGTACTGCAGATGAACCAAACAGAAAATACAACCCACAATGGGGATATTTAAATGGCGAAGTATATACTTGGAGAAGAAATTTTTATCATAAACCGGTAATGTCTTTAAACTGGGATTTAAAAGTTTCAGAAAAATCTAAAGTTTCAACTGTATTATATGGCTCTTGGGGTCGTGGTGGTGGAACTGGTCCTATTGGAAGAATTAATGGTGGTAGAGATTTTTATAGTCAATTTAGAAATGATGATGGTCAAATACGATTTGATGATATAGCTAACTGGAATTCAGGTGGTACTGTAACTGATTTTGGTGGAGATAGAGTTGCGGATGGCGATGGAAATTTTATTAATAATAGAAGTAATGGGTTTTCAAGAAGAATGTCAATGAACTCACATAACTGGTATGGTATTATTGCTAATTTTCATAATGACCTAACGGAAAAATTTAGTTGGGATGCTGGTATAGATGCAAGAACATACAAAGGGATTCATTATAGAGTAGTTAATGACGTATTAAGTGCTGATGGATATACCGATAATAGAGACCGTAATAACCCAAATAGAGATATTACAACTTTTGAAAACCCAACTGCAAGTTGGAATCCTTGGGATAATATTACAGACCAACAAAAAATAGAATATTATAACGATGGTAACGTAAGATGGTTAGGTGGTTTTGGACAAGTAGAATATAAAACAGAAGCTATTTCTACCTTTCTTCAATTTGGAGTTTCCAACCAAGCGTTTCAAAGAACAGATTATTTTAACTTACCTAATGATGTTGATGGTGATGGTGTTGATGAGCCACAAACTTCAGACTGGGAAAGTTTAACTGGTTTTAACGTAAAAGGTGGATTAAACTATAACCTTAATGAAAAACATAATGTATTTTTTAATACTGGTATATACGAAAAACAACCTTTATTTAACGCTGTATATACAAGTTTTAGAGACAATACTGTAAACCCACATTTAACCAATGAAAAAATATTTGGTGTTGAGGTTGGTTATGGTTATAAAACTTCAAACTATAAATTCGCATTAAATTTATATAGAACTTCTTGGAAAGATAGATTTTTAACAGCTGGTTCTGGTTTCGATACAACAGGTGATGGAAATACAGATACATTTGGTACTGCAAATTTAGTTGGTGTAGAACAAGTACACACAGGTATTGAATTTGAAGGAAGTATGCGTTTTAATAAATTAAAATTTGATGGAATGCTATCTTTTGGAGATTGGGAATATAAAAGTGATGTAACTGCAAGATTTTTTGACGAAAACAATGATCCTATTATTGAAGCAGGAGAAACTACTGCTGCTGATAAAACATTATACTTAAAAGGTAAAAAAGTTGGAGATGCGGCACATGTTACTGCTAAATTAGGTATGAATTATGAAATAATTGAAGGATTAAAATTTGATATAAGCCAACGTTATGCCGGAAATCTTTATGCACAACTAGATGCTAGTGATTTTACATCTGAAGATACAGAATCTTTAAAACTACCTGGTTATGCTTTATTAGATGCTGGTATCTCTTACAAGTATAAATTCAAAAACAATAAAAACTCAATAAAATTAAGAGTTAATGCTAATAATATTACAGATAAATTATACATTTCTGAGTCTGCTACAAACTATCATCCTGGTGATAGAGGTAACAGCAATACTTTTAAAGGTGTAAATACTAGTAATAGAGTTTACTTTGGATTTGGAAGAACTTGGAATGCAACACTAAGTTTTAACTTCTAAAAAGTAACTAGAAAGTAATTATTAAAGACCGTCTTTTGGCGGTCTTTTTTTGTTACAAATAATCCATACAATACTTTTCAATTGTTTACCTTTACCAAATCGATACTAACTAAAAAAATATTACATTATGATGAAAATGATTCACTCTTACTGGGCATACTTAGTTGTTGCTCTTTTAGTATTTGCAGTAGTAAATGCTATATCAAAGGCTAAAAAAGAATATAAAGATACCGATTTACGAATAGCATTGTTCACCTTAATAGTTTCACACATACAACTTTTAATAGGTTTTGGTTGGTATTTTATGTCGCCTGTATATAAAGGTCTTAAAGCAAACGGAATGGGAGTGACTATGAAAGATAGTGCACAACGTTTATTAACCGTAGAGCATCCTATTATGATGATATTAGCTATCGTTTTTATAACTATTGGATTCTCTAAACATAAAAAGAAAACAACAGATGCTGCCAAATTTAAAACAATACTAATTTGGTATGGTTTGGCATTAGTATTTGTATTGTCTAGAATTCCTTGGGCGCAATGGTTTTAGAATAAAAATACAAGACTGTTTTACTAAAAGACTTATTTTAATTAGATAATAGTAAAAACAATATCCTTTTAACCTGAGTTCGACTAAGACTTCTATTTACAGAAAATGAAGAAATGGTGAGATTTGAAGAATAAATTTTAAGGAATAACCTGTTATTTCTTAAAAATTATTCAAAAAAGATTGCCTTTTATTTGTTTTCCCTTCGGGTTTGATTATTTTTTTCATAATCTCGCTAAATTTCTTTGAATTATCTAGATAATCCTTCTAAAATTCATCTTCGACTATAAAAAAAATAATCTAAACTGTAAACGAATTATTAGTCGAACTCAGGTTTTTAAACAGAAGTTTAATAATAAGTAAAAAATAAAATCGTTTAAATTAAGAACTTTTAAATTTTTAATTATCAAAACATTTTATTTTTTACTTATTCTTTTTACACTAAGCTGTACAACAGCTACTAAAAAAGATGGTATTCCTATTGCTGAAAAAAAACTAACAAACAATTTAAAACTCAATTTTAATTCCACTCCCAAAGGAGATTATAAGGATTTAAAAAAAACAATTAAATTAGATAAAGTCAACTTTAAAAAATTATATCTAACAAATTCTACAAAAGCAATCGATAGTGCTTCTACTTATTTATATGATAAATTGATTAACGAAATCGTTCCGTTTTGGTATGGAACAACTTGGGATTTTAATGGGCATACCGATAATCCTAATGATGGAAAAATTGCCTGCGGTTATTTTGTTTCAACAACATTAAAACATCTTAATTTTAATGTAAATCGTTTTAAAATGGCACAACAAGGCGGCTTAAACATAGCAAAAGCTTTCCAACAAAGAAAGGAACTGAAAATTTATTCAAACCCATCTTACGCTACATTAAAAAAGAAACTTAACCAAACCTATAAAAATGGTATTTACTTTGTTGGTTTAGATAATCATGTAGGTTATATATTGATAAAAAACAAAGAAATCTATTTTTTACATGCTAGCTATTGCGATAATAAGGTAGTAATTGAATTGGCTGAAAAATCCGCATGCTTTCAATCAAAATTATATGTATTTTCTGAAATTACAACAAACAGAAAGCTCATTAAAAAATGGATATTGAGCGAAAAATTAATTATTCCAACCCAATAAAAAAGACCTACTAACCTGAGTTCGACTAAGACTTCTATTTACAGAAAATGAAGAAATGGTGAGATTTGAAGCATAAATTTTAAGGAATAACCTGTTATTTCTTAAAAATTATTCAAAAAAGATTGCCTTTTATTTGTTTTCCCTTCGGGTTTGATTATTTTTTTCATAATCTCGCTAAATTTCTTTGAATTATCTAGATAATCCTTCTAAAATTCATCTTCGACTATAAAAAAAATAATCTAAACTGTAAACGAATTATTAGTCGAACTCAGGTTACTAGTTAAAAAACGTAGTAGATCTCTATGGTTTAGAGAAAGAAATTTTACAAAACGATACTATAAACTCGCTTTTAAGAATTCCCGATTCATTCTTGCAATGTTTTCTAGAGAAATTCCTTTAGGACATTCAATTTCACAAGCACCTGTATTGGTACAGTTACCAAAACCTTCTGCATCCATTTGTTTTACCATATTTAAAACACGATCAGCGGCTTCTACTTGCCCTTGTGGTAATAATGCATATTGAGATACTTTTGCAGCTACAAATAGCATTGCACTTGAGTTTTTACAAGTTGCTACACAAGCACCACAACCAATACAAGTTGCAGCATCCATAGCTTCATCTGCCGCATGTTTAGAAATTGGTATTGCATTAGCATCTTGCGTATTACCAGAAGTATTTACAGAAATAAAACCACCAGCTTGTTGAATACGCTCAAAAGACATTCTATCAACTACTAAATCTTTAATTACTGGAAAAGATGCAGCTCTAAATGGTTCAATTGTTATGGTATCCCCATCTTTAAACATACGCATGTGCAATTGACAAGTTGTAATACCTCTATCTGGCCCATGTGCTTCTCCATTAATATACATAGAGCACATACCGCAAATTCCTTCACGACAATCATGATCAAATGCAACTGGTTCTTCATCTTTAGCAACCAATTGTTCATTTAAAACATCCATCATTTCTAAAAATGACATGTGTTCAGAGATCTCAGTTACTTTATAATCTACCATTTGACCTTTGTCATTTGGTCCTTTTTGTCTCCAGATTTTTAGTGTAAGGTTCATATTTATACTAGTTTAAGTTTTCTTCAAAAGGTGTATTTTTTATTTTGATATTATTAACACCTATTAATTTTGATAAATCTTTATATTCTTTATATGTATTTAATCTATTTGGTTTTGCTCCTCTTGTTGAAACTAACCTTGCTTTTATTGTCTTTTCTCTAAAATTATTTTTTATGTTTCCTATTGTCGTATATAACTGTCCTAATCCTTTTTTTATGTCTGTCCCCTTTAATTCAATAAAAAATAACTGACTTGTTGTTTCTAATAAATAATCACATCTAGAAACGTTTGATCTATTGTTATAAATACAACCATCTACTTCATACTTTAAGATTTCTTTATTACCATTATTTTGTCCTCTATATATACTTTTATTCTCTTTTAATACAATTATTGCATCTGTTACAGATTCTTTACAAAATATTATATTTTCTCTAATCATTTTGAGTTTCAATAGTTAGTAATTTATCAAACTCATTATTAATAATTTCAGAAACATTATCTAAATTATCTAAATTAATGGTACAATCTTCCTCATTAACCATATTTTCTGCAATACCATTATTTAAATAATAAACTGCAATATCCTTTACATCAATCCATGATTTTTTAGAAATGATATCATTTACTTTATCTTCATATTTTCCTTTTTCACTAGTTCCTATTTTATGAGCATATATTAAGTTGCTTAATGTTGTTAAAACGTAAGGACTGTGTGTTGGCAGAATAAACTGATTTTCACTTTCATTTACAGTTTTAACTAAAAACTCTACTAATTTTTTTTGTGCTGTTGGAAATAGGTTTTGTTCTGGTTCTTCAACTATAAATGTTCTATTTCTTTTTTCATTTTCATTATAATGTTTAACAGTTAAAACTATTGGAATAGTTGATTGATATCCACTAGCACCATTAGATAATTTATAATAAAATGATTCTTTATCTTTTCTTGTTAAACCTTTACCGTTTTCGTTTTTATAATAAATACCTAATGGTTCTATTTTGGTTTCGTTTTTAAAATTTTTTGAAATATTGTATAAACTTGCCAACTGATTAAATAACGAATCTGAATAATTTGGAGATTTTCCTAAAGAAAAAATAGATTGCAATCCTCTTTCTGTTGGTAAGTAAAAAGGGTTATTCATGACTTTTTTAACATTCAACCTAAAAAAATTTTCACTAGGCTGCCAGTCTGAATCAATTACATTAAAATGAGGGTTATCATTCTTTGGTTTTATTTCCTTTAATTCTTTTAATAAATTTTTAAATTTTTCTGACTTAGGAGTTAAAATATCATACAAAACAGGCACAGAATCAATAATATAATTTTCGTTATTATCTAAACCAATGTTAATATTTTCATTTTTTCCAGATATCTCAATAGAATAATCTTTATTTTCGTAAAAAATAAAAGTTTCATTTTTTTTATAATTTCCTATCCCCCACTCAACTAGTCCTTTATAAAATGCACCTTCTATTCTCCCAACACTACCTCTTTCTAGCGGATGATAATCAACAATATAAGAAAAATACCTACAAACAGCCAAAACCTTAGCAACGGTACTTTTACCAGTAGCTTGCTCACCAATAAGTACATTAAACTTTTTTAAATCTAGTTTAATATCTTTAATAGGACCAAAATTTTGTATGATTAATATTTCCTTATCCTTACTCATTTCTTATTTATATGAACGAGTCTTCAACTCTATATCGTTAAATTCTAATTCTTCTTTATGTAAAATAGCATCACTTGGTTCTCCTTTATATTCCCAAGCAGCTACATATTTATAATTTTTATCATCACGCAATGCTTCGCCTTTTTGTGGACCGTCTTGCTCTACAGATTCATCTCTAAAATGACCTCCACAAGATTCATTACGGTTTAGAGCATCTTTAGCAAACAACTCTCCTAACTCTAAGAAATCAGCTACTCTACCAGCTTTTTCTAATTCTTGGTTAAAATCATTTATATTCCCTGGTACTTTTACATTTTTCCAGAAATCTTCACGTATTGCTTTAATTTCAGCAATAGCTTCTTTTAAATGTTTTTCATTACGAGCCATACCAACTTTATCCCACATTACTTTACCCAGCTTTTTATGGAAATAATCTACAGAATGTGTTCCTTTATTATTGATAAAGAAATCCAAACGTTCTTTAACTGATTTTTCAGCTTCATCAAACTCAGTAGTATCTGTTGGAATTTCTCCAGTACGAATATCGTCAGATAAATAATCGCCAATAGTATATGGTAATACAAAATAACCATCCGCTAAACCTTGCATTAATGCAGATGCTCCTAGCCTATTTGCACCATGATCAGAGAAGTTTGCCTCTCCAATACAATACAAACCAGGTATTGTAGTCATTAAATTATAATCTACCCAAACACCACCCATTGTATAGTGTGTTGCAGGATAAATCATCATTGGTGTTTTATATGGGTTTTCAGCTACAATCTTTTCATACATTTGGAATAAGTTTCCATATTTTTCTTCGATTACTGCTTCTCCTAATTCTAATATTTTTGTTGCTGATGGGTTTTTATCTCCATGTAACAATGCTTGTTCCTTACCATAACGGTTAATTGCCGATTTAAAATCTAAATAAACAGCTTCTCCTGTTTTATTTACACCATAACCAGCATCACAACGTTCTTTTGCTGCTCTAGATGCCACATCACGTGGTACTAAATTACCAAATGCAGGATAACGTCTTTCTAAATAATAATCTCTATTTTCTTCAGCAACTTCAGTAGGTTTTAATTTTCCTTCACGTATTGCCATTACATCATCCATATTCTTTGGCACCCAAATACGACCATCATTACGTAACGATTCGGACATTAAAGTTAATTTTGATTGATAGTCTCCACTACGTGGAATACATGTTGGATGTATTTGTGTATAACAAGGATTTGCAAAATATGCTCCCTTTTTATGAATTTTCCATGCTGCTGTAGCATTAGAACCCATTGCGTTGGTTGATAAGAAATATACATTTCCGTAACCACCTGATGCTACTACTACTGCATGTGCAGAATGTCTTGAAACTTCTCCTGTTATTAAGTTACGAGCAATAATACCCCTAGCTTTTCCATCAACCAAAACAACATCTAGCATTTCATGACGGTTAAACATTTCTATTTTACCACGTGCAATCTGTCTGTTCATTGCAGAATATGCCCCTAATAATAATTGCTGACCAGTTTGCCCTTTAGCATAAAAAGTTCTTGAAACTAACACACCACCAAAAGATCGGTTGTCTAATAAACCTCCATAATCTCTTGCAAATGGAACTCCTTGAGCCACACATTGGTCAATAATATTTCCCGAAACCTCAGCCAAACGATGTACGTTAGCTTCTCGTGAACGATAATCTCCTCCTTTTACGGTATCATAAAATAAGCGATAGTTACTATCACCATCTCCCATATAATTTTTTGCCGCATTAATTCCTCCTTGTGCTGCAATGGAATGTGCCCGCCTTGGTGAATCTTGATATGCAAATGCTTTTACATTATAACCTAGTTCCGCTAATGTAGCAGCGGCAGAACCACCTGCCAAACCAGTACCTATAACTATAATATCAATATTACGTTTGTTAGCTGGGTTTACTAAGTTAATTTTGTCCTTATATGTTGTCCATTTATCCGCTATTGCGCCTTTTGGAACTTTAGAATCTAATTTTGCCATAATATCTTAATGATTGAAATGATGAAAAAGTGCTATAAATATAAATAATGCAGGAATTATTATTGCATAAGCTTTCGCTCCTTTTTCAAACCCTTTAGTGTATTTGTTGTTTAATCCCATAGATTGGAATGCTGATTGAAACCCATGTAACAAATGCAATGCTAAAAATACAAATGCAATTACATATGCACCAACTCTAATTGGAGAAATAAATTTATGCTGTAACTCATGAAAATATCTGGTTGGGTCTTCTGGTAAAATATCTACATATTTATATTTTAATTCAGGAATCCAAAAATCAATAAAATGTAAAACTATAAATGCTAATATTGCCAACCCTGAATAAATCATATTTCTACTCATCCAAGTAGAATTTGCAGCACCGTTGTCTTTATAATATTTTACTCCTTGTGCTTTTTTATTCTTTAATTCTAAAACAAACCCCATAACAAAATGGAATACAACTCCAAAAATCAATACAGGTTGCATGACAAACTGTATTATTGGATTAGTTCCCATAAAATGAGATGCTACATTAAATACATCTTCACTAAAAACAGATAAAAGGTTTATAGTAACATGCATTAATAAAAAGAAAATCAGAAAAAATGCCGAAAGTGCCATAGCATACTTTCTGGCAAGTGATGAAGATAAAAATCCGCTCATAATTTGGTTAATTTAATAAGTAACAAAGATAACATTTAATCCTTAAGTTTTAAAATGATATTAATCATATTTTTTATTCATATTGATTATAAATAACAATTAAAAATTACCTTTTTTAAATAATTCGTAAATCAATTGTATCTTTTACGTCTTATAAAACATTATGTATTCAAAAAAAATAACATTCAAAAATAAACAAGGTCATTTATTAACTGGTGAAATTGATTTTCCTATTGATAAAAAACCATTAAGTTATGCCTTATTTGCACATTTTTTTACTGGAAATAAAAACTTTACTGCTGTTAGAAATATTTCTAGAGCACTTACTCAAAACCAAATTGCAGTAATGCGTTTTGATTTTACAGGTTTAGGGAAAAGTGAAGGTAAGTTTGAAGATTCTAACTTTAGCAGTAATGTAGATGATTTAGTTTCTGCTGCTAAATTCTTAACAGAATATCACCATGCTCCAAAAATTATGATTGGTCACTCTCTAGGTGGTGCTGCAGCAATATATGCAGCAAATACTATTAATTCTATTGAAACAGTTGCTACCATTGCTGCTCCGTCAAACCCTAGCCACGTAGAACATTTATTTGAAGAACATATCGATGATATTAAACTAGATGGTGAAGCTACCTTTGACATTGCTGGAAGACAATTCACTATAAAAAAACAATTTTTAGAAGATATTCATTCGAAAGATTTACCAAAAATTCTAAAAAATTTACGTAAACCTATTTTGGTGTTTCATTCCCCACAAGATAAAGTTGTAGAAGTTAAAAATGCTCGTGAAATATATAGTGCTGCGCATCATCCAAAAAGTTTTATTTCACTAGATGGTGCAAATCATTTATTGACCAATAAACAAGATTCATTTTATGTTGGTAAAATAATTTCTAGTTGGGCAAATAGATATGTAAATCTAGATAATCTGGAAGAATTATCAACAGATAAATCCGTAGTAGTACGCGTTGGCAGGGAAAAATATACCACTGAAATTGTTGCAAGATCTCATGCTATTTTAGTAGATGAACCTAAAAAATATGGTGGTAAAGATGCTGGTATGAGTCCGTATGAGTTATTACTTGCTAGCTTAGGGTCATGTACTGCTATTACCTTACGTATGTATGCTGACAGGAAAGAATGGGATTTACGTGAAGTAAAAGTACATTTAGAGCATTTTAAGCAACATGCCAAAGATTCTAATAATTGTAATGATTCCAATGCGAACACCAAAATTGATAAGTTTATTAGAGAGATTAAACTTAAAGGAAACCTTACTGAAAAACAAAAACAACGTTTATTACAAATTGCCAATAAATGTCCTGTCCATAAAACTTTGGAAAATACTATTGAAATTGAGACTCAATTGAGAACTTAACTCCTTTTTTAAATAGCCTCAAACAATTTTCCATGCAAAGGTCTAACCACACTTTTCAATTCTAAATTTAACAATAAGCTAGACACTTTATATATTGGTAAATTATTATGCAGTGCTATAATATCTAAAGTTTGCTTCCCTTCTTTTAAAAGATAGTTGTAGAGTAGCGTTTCATTAGTATCTAAATCTACAAATAACTGTTTTTGTATTGCTTTTGGTTTTGTTTGTTCCCAATTTAATAAATAAGCTAGATCTTTGCCTGATTGTAGTAATGCTGCCTTGTTGGTTTTTATTAAATTATTACACCCTTTACTATATAGATCTGTTATGCGACCAGGTACAGCAAAAACATCTCTATTGTATGAGTTTGCCATATCTGCTGTTATTAATGAACCTCCTTTATCTGCGGATTCTATAATTATTGTGGCTTTTGATATACCTGCAACAATTCTATTTCGTTTTACGAAATTATTTCTATCTGGATTAGTTCCACTCCAAAAATCAGTTAACAAGCCTCCATTTTCTTGCATTTTAGTAGCTTCTTTTTGATGCTTTGTTGGATAAACTCTATCTAAACCATGTGCTAATACTGCCACTGTTTGCAAATTATGCTCTATTGCCAATTGATGTGCCAATATATCTACTCCATAAGCCAAACCACTTACTATTATTGGTTTGTATTTTGCAATTTCTGACAATAAACTTTTTAAAAATGTTCTACCATAATTTGTTATGTTTCTTGTACCAACAATACTAATTATTCGCTCTTGTTTAAAATTAATTGCTCCTTTTTTAAATATTATTATTGGACTATCTACACTATGTCTTAAATGTTCTGGATATTCCGTATCTAAAAATGAATATGCATCAATATTATTCTCAGTAATAAATATAATTTCTTTTTCTGCTTTTTGGAGTACTGTTTTACTTCTTAACCCTTTTAGTTTATACGTTCCTATGCCATCAATTTTTAATAGATTGTTTGGCTTTTCTTCAAATACTGCTTTTGCGCTACCACAATATTTAATTAATTTTTTGGCATTTATATCTCCAATTCCTTCCGCTTTTTGGAGCGCAAGTAAGTATAGCAATTCTTTGTTTTTCATAGTTTTTTTATTTTAATTTTCAGTAATCTATTTTAATATAACTCATTCTTCATTAGTATATTCTAAAGAAATATAAACAGGGAAATGATCACTCACGCCTCCTTTATACCACTTACCAACATAAGTTCTGTAAGGGTTCTCTTTCTTGTTCTTAAACGTATCCTTTAAGAAATGTTTATCGTAAATGTCTGCATGTTTAAAAGTGTGTTTGTTTTCTTTAAAAAAATTTTTTGTGAAAATAATTTGGTCAAACAAATACCACTTATCTTTATGTATTGCGGTACCCATTCCCTTATCATAAAGCGATTCCATAGGATTGTATAATTGCTCCGTTACCAAAACTTGTCTTACACTTTTATTTACAGGATTATCATTAAAATCTCCCATAATAATAATTTTAGCATTTGGTGTTTCTTTTTCAATTTCTGCAATTATTTCTTGTACTAAATTTGCTGCTTTAACACGTTTACTTTCCGATATATCAGTACCTGACCTCCTAGACGGCCAATGATTTACAATGTAATACATTAACTCACCATTTAAGTTGCCTTTTACATAAAGCACATCTCTTGTATGGTCTTTATTTCCAAAATTATCCATAAAATATAGTGGATATACTTTACTATCTAAATGTTCAAAATATTTTTTTCGATATAAAAAAGCAACATCTATCCCTCTTTCATCTGGAGAGTCATAATGTACAATTTCGTAATTAAATTCTTTTAAGTGGCTAGATTGTATTAAATCATAAACTACTTCATAATTCTCTACTTCTGCAACTCCAAATATTACTGGTGGGTGTTCGATGTTTTCTTCTCCAATTGTTGCAATGGCTCTTGCTAACCGTTTTACTTTTTTCTTATACCGTCTTGGAGTCCATTTTTTTTTACCTTCTGGCGTAAAGTCATCATCATTTGTATCTGGATCATCAATCGTATCAAATAAATTTTCTAAATTATAAAATGCAATTGTATAAATATCCTTTGTTTCTTCTATCATCTTTAATTTTTAGCTTTTTTAAGAAACTGAAAAGTACAAAAAATCTTTTATAATTTAGTTCCCTACTATATTTTTTATTTAGAGTTAGCAATAAAACAGTATTTAACATACCTTTGTGCTATGATAGATCGTAAAAAAGGTTCAGAAAATGTTGTACTTGTAGGTGTAATCACACAAGATCAAAACGAAGAAAAATCTAATGAATATTTAGATGAATTGGCTTTTTTAGCATTAACTGCTGGTGGAAAAGTGGTAAAACGCTTTTTACAAAAAATGAGTAAACCAGATTCTAAAACCTATATAGGTTCAGGTAAGCTAGATGAAATTGCCACTTATATGACGGTTCACGGTATTGAAACCATTATTTTTGATGATGAATTAAGTCCGTCTCAAGGAAGAAATATTGAACGGATTTTAGATTGTAAAATATTAGATAGAACTAATTTAATTTTAGATATTTTTGCCCAAAGAGCGCAAACTTCTTATGCTAAAACTCAGGTAGAATTAGCGCAATGTCAATATTTATTACCAAGATTAACGCGTTTATGGACACACTTAGATAAACAAAAAGGTGGTATTGGTATGCGTGGTCCTGGTGAAACAGAAATTGAAACGGATAGACGTATTATCCGTGATAAAATTACCTTGCTAAATAAAAAGTTAAAAACCATTGATAAGCAAATGGCTGTGCAACGAAAAAACCGTGGAAAAATGGTGCGTGTTGCTTTAGTTGGATATACCAATGTTGGTAAATCTACTTTAATGAATGTGATTAGTAAATCTGATGTTTTTGCCGAAAACAAGCTCTTTGCTACCTTAGATACTACAGTGCGGAAAGTAGTGATTAAAAATATTCCATTTTTATTAACAGATACCGTTGGTTTTATTAGAAAATTACCTACACAATTGGTAGAATCGTTTAAATCTACTTTAGACGAAGTTCGTGAAGCCGATTTGTTATTGCATGTTGTAGATATTTCGCATAAAAATTTTGAAGATCACATTGCTTCGGTTAATCTGATTTTAAAAGAAATAAAAGCCGATGATAAACCTGTATTAATGGTGTTTAATAAAATTGATGCCTATCAACCAGAAATTATTGCAACAGATGATTTAATTACCGAAAAAACAAAACAACATTATACGCTAGAAGAATGGGAAAACACATGGATGAATACTACCGAAAATAAGGCAATATTTATTTCAGCTTTAAATAAAGACAACCTTGAAAAATTTAAAGAAGTAACCTATGAAGCGGTAAAAACCATACATAAAACACGTTTTCCGTATCACGATTATTTGTATTATGAATATGATGAGAATGGGGAATTGTAGAAAGGGTTTATAATAAAAAGAGTGAATTGTAGTGTTTTTATAATTATTACTACTTATTATACCACTCATTAGATTTAGATTAAAAAAATATAGATTACGTGTTAAGTTTCACAAGGTTGTTGTTTGTTTTTGACAACTTGTTTAGGCTTCAAAGATAGAATTTTAGTTTTAAACTCATTTGGTTTTTGCTTAAATATTTTTTCATCTAATTCAAACCATTTTTCA
>Ga0256840_1000444_pt1 | contig 42703 bp, 34 predicted proteins | sample 355202metaG_FD_185969 | JGI IMG/M metagenome (GOLD analysis project Ga0256840, IMG submission 185969) | Hydrothermal vent microbial communities from Mid Atlantic Ridge, Atlantic Ocean - 355-202 | ecosystem: Environmental > Aquatic > Marine > Hydrothermal vents | place: Atlantic Ocean: Mid...
GCTGGGGAATCTCGACGTTGCCCACGGTCTTCATCCTCTTCTTGCCGGCCTTCTGCTTTTCCAGGAGTTTTCTCTTTCTCGATATATCACCACCATAGCACTTGGCTGTCACGTCCTTGCGCAGGGCCGAGATATTGGTCCTGGCAACGATGTTGCCACCCACGGCTGCCTGGATGGCGATCTTGAACATCTGGCGCGGGATCTCTTTCTTCAGGCTTTCGCAGGCCTTGAGACCACGTTCTCTGGCATGCATGCGGTGGATGAGCTGGGACAGGGCATCCACCTGCTCGCCGTTGACCAGGATATCGAGTTTGACCAGGTCACTGGGCCGGTAATCGGTCAGTTCGTAGTCAAAGGAACCATATCCCTGGGTCACGGATTTCAGTTTGTCATAGAAATCATAGATCACCTCGGCAAGCGGCAGCTCACAGGTGAACTCGATGCGGCCTGGCATGGGGTAGTGGTAGTTGGTGTTTTCGCCGCGCCGCTCCATGCAGAGTGTCATCACCGCGCCCATGTACCGTTCCGGTATATGGATGGTGGCCTTGATGAAGGGCTCCTCGATGCGCTCTATGGAGACGGGGTCCGGGAAATAGGCAGGGTTGTCGATCTCCACCATGGTGTTGTCCCGGAGGTAGAATTTGTATTTGACCGTGGGCACGGTGAGGATCAGAGAGATACCGAATTCCCGTTCCAGCCGTTCCTGCACCACCTCCAGGTGCAGCAGGCCGAGAAATCCGCAGCGGAAACCGAAGCCGAGCGCTGCCGACGAATCCTTCTGAAAGGTGAGGGCGGCGTCGTTGAGTTTCAGCTTTTCCAGGGCATTGGCCAGATCCTCGTAATCATCGGTGGAGATGGGATAGATGGAGGAGAAGACCACCTGCTGCACCTCACGGAATCCCGGGAGCGGGGCAGGGCAGGGACGTTCCCTGTGGGTGATGGTATCGCCGGGACGGGTGTCGGAGACCGTTTTCACTCCGGCGATGATATAGCCGACCTGGCCCGCGGCCAGCTCCTTCTGCGGCTCCCGGGAGAGCCGGTACAACCCCACTTCCTCCACCCGGTAGGTGGCGTTGTTGGACATGAAGACGATCTGCTCGCCTGCGCGGATGCGGCCGTTGACGATGCGCACCGAGATGACCGTGCCCCGGTAGGGGTCGTAATTGGCGTCAAAGATCAGGGCCTCCAGCGGACTCTCCGGGTCACCCTCCGGCGGCGGCAGCAGGGTGACGATGGCCTCCAGCAGCTCGTCAACCCCCTCGCCGGTCTTGGCGGAACAGAAACAGATGGTCTCCCGGTCAAGCCCCAGGTCCTCCTCGATGGAGCGGGCGACCTTTTCCGGTTCAGCGGCAGGCAGGTCGATCTTGTTGATCACCGGGATGATCTCGAGATCGTTCTCCATTGCCAGGTAGAGGTTGGCAAGGGTCTGGGCCTCGATTCCCTGGGCAGCGTCGATGAGCAGGAGGGCACCTTCGCAGGACGAGAGGGCCCGGGAGACCTCGTAGCTGAAGTCGACATGACCCGGGGTGTCGACGAGGTTCAGGGTATAGGTGGTGCCATCTTTGGCCGTGTAGGGCAGGCAGATGGTCTGGCTCTTGATGGTTATGCCCCGCTCCCGTTCGATATCCATGTTGTCGAGCAACTGGTCCTTGAATTCACGATCGGTGACCATATCGCAACGCTGGATCATCCGGTCGGCAAGGGTGGACTTGCCATGATCTATATGGGCTATTATGCTGAAATTTCTTATATTTTTCATGTGATCCACGTCGGATTCCCAAAAGAAGTCGTCTGGCGGTCCTGCCCGGCCACTAGATAGCACAGATCACGCGAAAATAAAACCGTTGCCGCCATTATTCCCTTTATTCAAGTGAATTTTTTCAGCGCATGGGGTAATATGGCCGACGCAACCACCCTGCATGGGAGTTTTCTCCTTGCAGGGTTGTGTTTTTCCAGCATCGAGCCACGGATCTTCATGCCACAAAAGACCAAAGAGAAGGAAGAGAAGAACACCGCACCGATCCCGCACCAGCACCATCCCCTGGTGGTGATGCCGGACGACGAGAACCTTCCCGCGATCAGCAATCCAGCCCTGCACCGCTATCTGCAGGAGATCAGCCAGTATGAACTGCTTTCGCGGGAAGAGGCCGACGAGCTCGCAGCCCGCTATCGCGAGACCGGTGATCCCGAGGCAGCCTACCGCCTGGTATCGTCCAATCTCAGGCTGGTGGTCAAGGTGGCCATGGATTTCCAGAAGTACTGGATGCAGAACTTCATGGATCTGATCCAGGAGGGCAACGTGGGCCTGGTGCAGGCGACCAAGAAGTTCGATCCCTACCGGGGGGTCAAGTTTTCCTACTATGCCGCCTACTGGATCCGCGCCTATATCCTGAAATTCATCATGGATAACTGGCGGCTGGTCAAGATCGGCACCACCCAGGCACAGCGCAAGCTCTTCTTCAGCCTCAACAAGGAGAAAAAGCTGCTCGAGGCCCAGGGGTTCAAACCCGAGGTCAAGCTGCTTGCCCAGCGGCTGAATGTCAAGGAGAGCGAGGTCATCGAGATGGGCCAGCGCATGGACAACTGGGACGTCTCCCTGGAGTCGACCGTGCGCAACGATTCCGATGACGAGCAGAAGAGTTTTCTGCCCGACACCGGCCCCGGGGTCGAGGAGATGGTGGCCAGCCAGGAAATCCGGGAGCGGTTGACCGGGATCCTGGAGGGCCTGAAGGACGGCCTCAACGACAAGGAACGGCGCATACTGGAAACCCGTCTCCTCAGTGATGAGCCCCGAACCCTGCAGACCATAGCCGACGAGTTCGGCATCTCCAGGGAACGGGTGCGGCAGATAGAGGCAAACCTGCTGAAAAAGCTGAAAAAACATTTTGAGAAAGAGATGCCGGATGTCCGTGACTTCTTTGACGGTGACACGGTGGTCCTGGCCGGCGGTCCGGAGCCATCGGGCAGGGAGTGACCGAGGCAGAAGCCTGCGGCCCGCTAAAAGTTCAGCAGCACGCCACTCGGAGTCTACGCTTACCTGCACGCGCTCGTCTGCCTGCCGGCCAGGCGCGCTCATGCACAGCTGAGGCACTGCTGAACCTTCATGAAAAATATTTGTATTTCAAGGTGGTTGCCGGTAGCAGTACACTGTTATCCCGGCCGAACCGGTTGTATGTGAGCACTGAACATAGATGAACGTACCATTGCTGGATCTGCATCCGCAGATGACACTTTTCCGCGACCAGATCCTGGACGCGGTCACATCGGTGATTGATTCCACCCGCTATATCCTCGGCTCCGAGGTGAGCGGATTTGAAGAAGAGGTGGCCGCCTACTGTGGGACCCGCTTCGGTGTCGGGGTCTCCAGCGGCACCGACGCCCTGCTGGTCAGCCTGATGGCCCTTGGTATCGGACCCGGCGATCTGGTCCTTACCACCCCCTACACCTTCTTCGCCACCATGGGCTCCATCCTGCGGGTGGGGGCCAGGCCCGTTTTCGCCGATATCGAACCGGGGACCATGAATATCGATCCCGGCGAGGTGGAACGGATACTGGAGGCTGACCGGGCGGGCCAACAGCGGATCAGGGCCATGCTGCCCGTGCACCTGTTCGGCCAGTGTGCCGATATGGGGCGCCTGCTGCAACTGGCCGACCGGTACAGGATACCGGTCATCGAAGACGCGGCCCAGGCCATAGGAGCCCAGTTCCCCCTGGTGGAGGATACCTCTGTCACCTGGAAGAGGGCCGGCGCCATGGGAACCCTGGGCTGCTTCTCCTTTTTCCCGAGCAAGAACCTGGGAGGTATCGGCGACGGCGGCATGGTCGTCACCAGTGATGCGGAACTGGACAGGATCCTCCGCTCCTGCCGGAACCATGGCGCGGAGCCCAAGTACTATCATGCCAGAATCGGCGGCAACTTCCGTCTTGACCCGATCCAGGCCGTGGTCCTGTCCATCAAGCTGCCCCACCTGGAAGAGTGGCACCGGGCCCGACGGCGTAATGCCGGTCTCTACCGGGAACTCTTCAGCCGGGCAGGGCTGACTGACAACCCGGTGGTTCTTCCCGCAGAGGCGTACAGGGACGTGAAGGGCGCGGACAATGCCAACTACCATATCTACAACCAGTTTGTCATTCGCGTCCCCGAAAGGGACGCCCTGCGGCGTTTTCTCCAGGACAACGGCATCGGCTGCGAGATCTACTATCCCCTGTGCCTGCATCAGCAGGCCTGTCTCGAACCGCTCGGCTATGGTTCCCAGTCCTTTCCGGTGGCGGAACAGGCTGCCCGGGAGTCCCTGGCCCTGCCGATCTTCCCGGAGCTGCAACAGGAACAGATCGCCTATGTTGTCGACAAGATATCTGAATTTTTCTGATCGCCCTTCAGTCGTCTCCTGCCAGCCGTGAACCTGCGGACCCCCCTCACCATCCTCATGGCGGCTGTCTGCCTGGCCGGCCCGTTGACCGTGCCGGTCGCATATGCCGGTGACAGCGGGGAAACAGTCTCCGGCAACGACGTCCCCCTGGTCCCGGACCGCGATATTCTCTACCGGGATGCCAAGGTTCCCCGCTGGAAACAGGCCTGGGACCGGGCGCGGGAGTTGTCGCGCCGGGGCCGGTATGAGCAGGCCCTTGCCCAGTACAGACTGCTGCTTGCCGGCAAGAACAACGTGGACGAGGCCCGCTGGGAGTACACCTCCATTCTTCTTTTTCTCAAACGATGGCCGGAGGCCGGTGAGCAACTGGATATTCTCCTGCGGAGCGATCCGAAAAACCGTCGCTATCTCCTGGCCAGGGCCCGGGTCGATCTGGCCTCGGGCCTGGTGGAGCAGGCGGTCTCCATCTACGGGAGGCTCTACGAGGAACAGCCCGGGGCCGCCGATGCCGGGGAGGCCTTGTCCGGCCTGATCAGGGCCCTGGAACAACAGCAAAAGGGTGCTCTTGTCCTGCCGCTGGTCGAACAACTGATCCTGCGTCGCCCCGGGGATACCGCCCTGCGGATCAAGGCGGCTGAACTGGCCGCCGATGCCGGGCAGCTCGACAGGGCACAGGAGTACCTGCTGGCGGTGCTTGGTCAGCATCCGCGTGATCCCGGGGTGCTGCGCAGACTCGCCCTGCTCAGTGAACGACAGGGCAGCCTGGAGGCAGCGGCCACCTACTGGCAGCTCCTCCTGGTCAATGCACCGCAGGATGTCCAGGCACACCGGCACCTGGCACGCTATTTCGACCGTACGGACAACCGCACCGAAGAGCTGGCCCATGTTATGGCCCTGCTCGATATCCATCCTGCAGATACGGCCCTTCTCAAGCGGGCCGGTGAGTTGAACCTCCAGACCGGCAGGGCGGACAGGGCCCTTGATTACTTCACCTGGTACCTGGCCCTGCATCCCGATGATCTGCAGGTACAGGAGCAGCGACAGGAGGCACGAAGGGAACTGGCCGTGAGCCTGCTTGCCCTGGTGGAGAACGCCGGAACCGAGATGCTGTGGCAGGACCTGGTCAGGGTCACCACCGACCGCACCGGCGTCTACCGGGCCATGGCCGATCTCCTGCGCCGGCGAGGCAGGTGGCAGGAACTGCTGGAGGTCCTGCGGATCATTCACCAGCAGCAGCCCGGCGACCGGGAGGTGGCCGCCGAGCTCGATCGGCTGGAGCGCAGGCAGGCCGGGCCGCATGAGAAAAATACTTCCGGGCCTGCGTCCGGACCGGCCAGCGGCAGGTGATCGCCTGACCGGAACGGCCGGGACGCTCTTTTCGGCCCGGTCACATTTCACAACTGATGGCGTCGCAAAAAGTCCGATCTACTGCGTTGTAGCGGGTACGGCCAATGCTCGACGTACTCCATGTACGCCTCCGCTTGGCCGACACCGCCACACCTCGGAGTCTCACTCCGTTCGCTTACCTGTATATCGGACATTTATGCTGAGCCATCTTTAAAGTCTGATGGACTTTTTACCAGGCCATCACAACTGACGAGTATACTATTTTGGAGGAGAAGGATATGGTGGAGCGAATCCCGATGTCCAGACAGGGAAACAAACGGATGCGCGAGGAACTCGATCACCTGGAACGGGTGGAACGGCACAAGGTGGTGAAGGCTATCGAGGTGGCGCGGGCCCATGGTGATCTCAGCGAGAACGCCGAATACCATGCGGCCAAGGAACGGCAGTCCATGATCGAGGGCAGGATCATGGAGCTGAAGGACAAACTCGGCAGGGCCGAGGTCATTGACTGTGCCAATGTCTGCACCGACCGGGTGGTCTTCGGCACCGTGGTCACCCTCCTGGACCTGGAGACCGAGGAGGAGATCACCTACCAGCTTCTCGGCCCGGAGGAATCCGATGTCAAGAACGGCATCATCTCGGTTGTCTCGCCCCTGGGGCGTTCCATGCTCGGCAAGGAGGTCGGAGACGAGGTTGTCGCCAAGACGCCGGGCGGTGTCAGGGAGTTCGAGGTGGTCGATATCCGGGCTGCGGAATCGGACTGAGCCGGGGTCCTGCTCTGTGCCGATGGTATGCTGCTGAAATTTTTCAAAAACAGCGCCAATTCAAGGTAGTTGCCGATAGCGGCGCACTGTGCCGTAGATGTCGCCGCCGGGCAATGGGTTCCGGCTGTCATGGAAGGGGAGGGGAAGGGGATGGGCGGCGGATCAATCCTTGTTGGCCAGGATACCTTTCTGAAAGATGTCGGCAACCTGGCGGGCTGTCTCCTCCACCGTGTAGTTGGTGTCCAGGTTCAGGTTCCAGATCCGGGAGATCTCGTCCAGGGCGCCGAAGATCGCCCGCTTGGCGATGCCGGGCAGGATATCCTGGCGGAAGATCTTCTCTTCCTGCCCTTTCTTGATGATGGTCGAGACGATATTCACATATTCGGCAAACCGGTTATTGCGGTAGTCACGGATCAGCTTGTTGGTCTGGCGCAGCTCTATCTGAATGACCTCTGCCAGATTCCTGTTCTTCTTCATTTCCGTGAGATGTTTGGTGATGAAGATCTCCAGCATCTTCCGTGGATCGTCCTCCTTGTCCAGCAGCAGCCGCACCTGGTCGATCAGCTTGCCGATCTCCTGCTCGAAGACGGAGATCAGGATGTCGAACTTGTTGTTGAAATAGAGATAGATGGTACCGTCAGCGACCTTCGCCTCCTTGGCAATGTCAGAGATCCTGGCATTGAAAAAGCCTTTTTTGGCAAAGACCTTGGTGGCAGCACGTATGATCTTGGCGTGCTTATCTGCTGATTTCATCGGGAAATGGTCCGGAGGAATAGGAGTTATACGGAAAGTGAATGAATGCTCATTCTGCAGCTTACCAGAGGCTCCTTGCGGGTGTCAAGAAAAATGGCCGCCAGGCCGCTGCCACGGCGGTGGTTTTTCAGGCCCCCGTACCACCAGAAGGTATTGATGTTGAGGGCACGGAATCTTTTTGCTAGACTGGACAGGGCAGGGGACAGAAAGTCAGAACATGATGGCGTCGCAAAAAGTCCGATCTGCTGCGTTGTAGCGGGTAGGGCCAATGCTCGACGTACTCCATGTACGCCTCCGCCTGGCCGACACCGCTCGCCCCGGAGTCTCACTCCGTTCGCTTGCCTGTAACTCGAACTTTTATGCTGAACCATCTTTAGTGTGATGGACTTTCTACGAGTCCATCAATTATCATAACGTATCGGTGTGTCAAAGTAGGTGTCGATTGCGGCAAACTGTTAGGAATCATCATGGAGGAAGGGATGAAGATACTTGTTGTCGGCTCGGGTGGCCGTGAACATGCACTGGTCTGGAAGATACACCAGAGCGCCAGGGTGGACAGGATCTACTGCGCCCCGGGAAACGCCGGGATCCGCAAGCTCGCGACCTGCGTCGATATAGAGGCCGATGACATCGACGGCCTGCTCGACTTTGCCGCAAAGGAAAAGATCGACCTGACCGTGGTCGGTCCCGAAGACCCGCTGACCGCGGGGATCGTCGACCGGTTCGAGGAGGCCGGCCTGCGGATCTTCGGTCCAACCGCCCGGGCGGCCGAGCTGGAGGGCAGCAAGGTTTTCACCAAGGACTTCCTCAAGAAATATGATATCCCCACTGCACGGTACAAGGTCTTCGGCAAACGGGGCGCGGCAAAGAAATATATCGACAAGATCGGCGCGCCCTGTGTGGTCAAGGCGGACGGCCTGGCTGCCGGCAAGGGCGTGATCGTTGCCCGCACCACGGCCGAGGCCCGCAAGGCGGTGGACATGATCATGAAGAACAAGGCCTTTGGTGCCGCCGGCAACCGGGTGGTGGTGGAGGAATTTCTCACCGGCGAAGAGGTCTCCTTCATCGCCTTTACCGACGGCACCACGGTGCTGCCCCTGCCCTCGTCCCAGGACCACAAGGCGGTCTTCGAGGGAGATCGTGGTCCCAATACCGGCGGCATGGGGGCCTACTCGCCGGCACCGGTCATGACCGAGCATATGGCCATGCGGGTGATGAACGAGGTCATGCTGCCCACCATCCGCGGCATGGCCGCCGAGGGACGGCCCTACAAGGGGATGCTCTATGCCGGCATGATGATCGACGGTGACCGGATCAGCGTGCTCGAGTTCAACTGCCGCTTCGGTGACCCCGAGTGCCAGCCCCTGCTCATGCGCCTCAAATCCGACCTGGTCGAGATCCTGGAGGCCACCATCGACGGCCGGCTTGACGGGATCGAACCGGAGATCGACCCGAGGCCCGCTGTCTGTGTGGTCATGGCCTCCCAGGGATATCCCGGCAGGTATGCCACCGGCAAGCCCATCACCGGCCTGGTCACGGTGGCACGGATGAAGGATGTCATGGTCTTTCACGCCGGCACCGCGCTCAAAAACAGGCGCATCGTCACCGCCGGCGGCCGGGTCCTGGGGGTGACCGCCATGGGAGCGAACATTGCCGCTGCCATCGACCGGGCCTACGAGGCCGTGGAAAAGATCAGGTGGTCCGGCGTCTACTACCGCCGTGATATCGGCCATCGGGCACTGCAGCGGCTGCAGCGGAAGGATGGTCCCCTGGTGGGGATCGTCATGGGCAGTGACTCGGACCTGCCGGTCATGCAGGCGGCTGCGGATTTTCTTGCCTCCATGGGTATCCGCCATGACATCACCATCGCCTCGGCACACCGCACCCCGGCCCTTGCCGCGGAATATGCCGCCACCGCCGCAGACCGGGGCCTGAAGATCATCATTGCCGGTGCCGGCATGGCGGCCCATCTCGCCGGCGTGCTTGCCGCCCACACCAGCCTGCCGGTGATCGGCGTGCCCATCGACGCCTCACCGCTCAATGGCCTGGACGCGCTGCTTTCCACGGTGCAGATGCCGCCGGGTATCCCGGTGGCAACCATGGGGATCGGCAAACCCGGGGCCAGGAATGCCGCAGTCCTGGCCGCACGGATCCTGGGTATCTCGGACAGTGACATCTCGGCGGCTCTCGAGGAGTTCAGTCGCTCCATGGCCAACCAGGTGGAGGAGAAAAACCGGAAACTGCATGGCGGCAAGTGAAGGTCCGGGAGGATACGATCAGGGAGGCGGTGCGGATCATCCGTGCCGGAGGACTGATCGCCTATCCCACCGAGACCTATTATGGCCTTGGTGTCGATCCGGGCAACAGGACGGCCCTTGAACGACTGTTTGCCCTCAAGGGGAGGCAGGAAGCCAAACCGGTCCTGGTGCTGGTCGGTGATCGTGAACAGATCGGACAACTCGCCGCTTCCATACCCCAGGCCTATGGTCCGGTCATGGACAGGTTCTGGCCAGGTCCGGTGACCCTGATCTTTCCGGCCCGGCCCGGGACAGCGGAGCTGCTCACCGGGCGGACCGACACGGTGGGGATACGCCGGTCGCCCCACCCCTGCGTGGCGCGCCTCCTGGCCCGGCTCCGAGGCCCCCTCACCGCCACCAGCGCCAACCGGAGCGGTGAACCACCGGCATGCACAGCAGAGGAGATCCGCAGCGTCTTCGGCAACCAGGTGGACCTGGTCCTGGACGACGGGCCGACCCCGGGACAGCGGCCATCGACCCTGGTGGCCTGGCAGGATGGCAGGCTGGTCTGCCTGCGGCAGGGTGCGGTTCCATTTGCCCGCATCCTGGGCAGTTGCCGTTAAAGAGAAGACGAGAAAGGAACAACAGGGGAGAACAATGATCGGGATCACCGATCAATCCGGAGGAGCTATGAGCCAGTTACAGTGGAACAGGGATTTTGCCCTGGAACAGACCGCGGGCGACGAGGAGCTGCTGGAGGAGCTGCTGCTCCTCTTCAAGGATGCGTCGGCAGGTGACCTGGAGAAATTGCGCCGGGCCGTCAACGAGAACAATGCATCGGCGGTGGTGGAGGCGGCCCACAGCCTGAAGGGCGCATCGGCCAGCCTCGGATTCGAGACCATCCGTTCCCTGGCCCTGGAGATGGAGATGGATGCCCGCCAGGATTCGGTGGCCTGTGCAGAGGCAAAGCTGGAAGAAATGGCCTCCCTGCTGGCCGAGGTCGGGAAACTCTAGCTTGAGCCCGGCGGCACTATTCTTTCACCTCGCACCTGCCCCCGGCGCAGCGGATACTGGCGTCAAGGTAGCGGCACGTAAAACCGTGGCCTGCCAGTAACCGGCTGGCCATCTCGGCCCGGGGGCCGTTGGCGCAGTAGATGAATATTGTTGTATTGCGGGGCAATTCGTCCATCCGTGCCACCAGGTATTCCAGGGGGATATGACGTGCCCCCGGCAGGAGACCGGCCGCTGTCTCTTCATCGGTGCGCACATCCAGCAGCAGGCCGTCGCTCCTGCCCGCCACCACGTTCCTGAAATCGGCCGGGGAGACCTCGCCGGCTGCGGGTTTTTTCCGCCAGGCAATGGTGGTGAGCACCGGTCCCCTGACCAGGGTGCCGCCGGCCCGGAGCCAGCCAGCCAGGTTGCCCTCCAGCAGCGATACCTTGCCGAGGCCCTTGCGGCGCAGGATCTTCAATCCCTGCAGGGTCTGGCCGTCGTCGGCGCCATAGAGCACCACCGGCGCCCTTGCCGGGATTTCTGCCGCTGCCGCTTCAAGAAAGGCAAGAGGGACGGAAACAGACCCCGGAATCCTGCCAGCCCTGTCCACGGCCCTGTCGCGCAGGTCGATGAGCAACGCTTCATGGTCCCGGATAATGTCATGGCCGGCATAGGTGGCGTGGCCGGCCCTGACCCAGCCGGGCTCCCCGGCGACCATGACCCGTACTTTCCGGTACCCGGATTTTCTCGCCAGACCGGCGACCACGGAACTCCTCCCTCATGTGGGTCCCTCACCGTAAAAGATGAGCAGACGACCCCTGTCCGCAGGCAGCCTGCCGATGTTTCCTGGCGCTCCGGCTGCCGGCAGGGAAATGGCCCCAGGCAGGTGGGAGCGTCTGTAGCGCGGCCCCGGCCTGGTATCGACCAGCATGAGGTCGTCACCGGCGCTGACCAGTTTTTGCACCTCTTCCACGGAGATCAGCTCCACTCCGGCCGGCAGGCTGATCGGCTCCGGCCCGGCCGAAAGGGTCGAAGGCTGTTTTCCTTCCACCGTGGCCTGGTCCGGCCGCATACCGGTACATCCTCCGACAAGGAGAGCGGCAGCCACCCATGGGGTCAGGTTTCGCACTATCGTCCTCTTCATGTCGGCCTTCTTCCCTCCTCAACAACGGGATCGGTAAAAGTAACCCCTCACGGGATAACCAGCCATGATGGACTCGTAAAAAGTCCGTCACACTTTAAAGATGGCGTGCTGGTGCACCGTTACAACGTCCCGGCTTTGCAAGGCTGTTGCCGATGGGAGCGAACTGTTGCAAAATCCGTATCGGCCGGCCGCTGCCGACAGCGGGTACAGGAGCTGCAGGTCCGGGCAATGGCCTCCAGCCACCATTGCCCAGTATTCCCCATCACGGCGGGGTTGTAAACAGAGACCATCGCAAAAAGGCAGGAAAGAGAAAAAAAGGCAGCCGCGGCAAAGAGCCGCGGCTGCCCTGAGGAAGGAGGAGTGGAGAATGGCTCAGTTGTTGAAGCGCAGGGAAGGCGCCACCTTGTTGATGAGCCAGAAGAGGACAAACGGCGTGATGCCGACCAGGACCGCCCCGCCCAGTCCCTCTTTGAAGGTCTCGATGTTGTGGGGAATGATCGGCATCACGTAATGCATGTAGCCGTCAAACGAGAGGGAGAACGCCTGGCCGCCGATGACCACGTTCCAGCGCATCATGAAGACGCCGAACAGGACCAGGACCAGGGCAAGTGCTGTCCGCCTGATGGTCAGCCTGGGCAGGATCAGCAGTATGAAGGGAACGAGGTTGCCGAAGCCGTACTGCAGGACAAAGATGTTCATGAAGTCCTTGCCGTACATGACCGAGCGCAGGATATCCCATGACTTCATGGCCGTGTAACCCCGGAAGATCAGGTCCAGCAGCTCCAGGGTGATGGCGGCGATGAGGAAGCCGATCAGGTACCGCGATGTCTTGCTGATGACATCGATCTCCGCACCCTTGATCAGCCTGACCGAGTCGTCGCCCCGCCCCTTGGCGAGCGTAGTGGTGAACTTCTTCCACTCCATGATGACGATATAGGTCAGCATACAGAGGGCAATACCCGAGACAACGGCCGACATGATGAAGATCACCGGCATCAGCGGTGACATCCAGAGGGCGTTGGCCTTGACCGAGCCAAAGATAAATCCGGCATACCCGTGGAGGAAGCAGGCGACCGGAATGCCGATACCCGCCAGTATCTTGATGGCTTTTTTATCCTTGGCTACGGCGGCCTCGCCCAGGTCCCACGCTCCGAGGGAGAGTACGGTGTACAGCCCCCTCATGAAGGTGTTGGCAACCCCGCTCTTGCCCTTCAATGCCCTGGCCTGTTCCACGAAGTAGGTACGGTAGACAAACCAGATCTCGCTGAGGACAATGATGGAGTAGGTGGTAAAGATGATACCAAAGGCCGAGATGGCCGAGGTGAAATGCGGCGTGAACAGGACCTCGACCCCGCGCAGCGGCTGTTGCAGGTGCATGAGCAGCGGCATCATGGCCACCGGCAGGAGGGCCAGGGAAAAGACCAGGGAGAACCGGGCCATGTCCTTGAGGTCCTGCTGACCGAACACGTGGTACAGGGAGGAGAGGACGAATGCGCCCGCCACAAGACCGGTCATGTAGGGATAGAGCACGATCTGGATGCTCCAGTAGATGAATTCATTGGGATAGACGAACCCTTCCTTGATGGTCCAGTCCATTCCGTGTGCAATCAGATGTCCGTTGGTCGCTAACTGATCCAGCATTTCTCACCTCACGTTCTCGTCCAGGCCGATATAGAAAACCTGTGGTTTGGTACCATATTCATCTTTGAGGACCGCGACCCGCTGGGTCAGGATCGCTCTGGTCACCGGGTCATCGGGATCCTTCAGGTCGCCGATCTGCCGGGCCCCGAAGGGGCAGGCCTGGACACAGGCCGATTTCATGCCCTTGGTGATCCGGTGGTAGCAGAAGGTGCATTTCTCGGCCACCTTGTAGACCGGGTGAAAAAAACGAACGCCGTAGGGACAGGCCATGATGCAGTAGCCGCAGCCGATGCACCAGGTCCGGTCCACGAGAACGACCCCGTCCTCGGTCTGGAAGGTCGCACCCACCGGGCAGACCTGGACACAGGCCGGGTTCTGGCACTGGTTGCACAGTTTGGGAACGAAAAACGCCTTGGTGATCTCCTCGGCAGCGATCTCTTTGTCCTCGATCTTCGGATCGGTATAGCCATCACGTCCGCCAGCCGGTGAGTCGATGTGGGCCTCGCCGTCCTTGGTGATCACATACCGCTCCACCCAGGTCCGGGTGACCGGCAGGTCATAGGGGACCTTGTTCTCCTTTTTGCAGGCCTTGACGCAGAAGCCGCAGCCGGTGCACTTGTAGGTGTTGATCAGAAAACCCCAGCGGACAGCGGGGTCACCCACCGCGGCCCTGGCCTCGGCCGGCGAGAGGAACTTGAAACTGCTCAGCGGCAGGGAGGCTGCAATGGCGCTCCCGAGCCCCTTTTTCAGAAAACTTCTCCGGGAACACTTCATTCCATATCCTCCAGGTTCGGGTTGTGTGGGTTGTGACACTCGACACAGGCCTCACCCGGGTTATGTTCCCCGGGGTCGATGGCCGGCAGTTCACTGCGGAGGCTGCCGGGGTAGGGGAGATCTGCGTGGCAGCGGAGGCAGAGATCCCTGCTCCTGTTGATGGTCAGTGTTTCAGGGTCCTCGGGATGGTTGCGGGCCGGTCCGTGGCAGTTTTCGCACTGGATGATCCGGTGCCTGGACGCGGCGAGACTCTCGGCATTCTCGTCATGGCATTCCACACAGGAAGCGCCGCCCTTGTAGCTCACCGGAAAGTTCTTCCAGTCCGAAACAGCGCCGGCCCGGTAGAAATTGTAGGTGAAACTCTTGCCGTGCACCCCGAAATCCGACGGCACCATCAGTGCCCGGGCCGTCAGGATCAGGGCGACAAGCGCCATGGCCGCAAACAACGGCCGCAGTACATGGTTTTTCATACATCACTCTCCTTCTTTAGACCGAAAAAAACAGGCGAAGCCGGTCCATTGTCCCGATGCCCGATCCCCCCGCCCACCGTTTCAGTGTCGCCGGCCCTCGGGGACCGACCTGGTTCCGCGCGGCAAATATCGGGAAAACAACAGGTTGAACCACCGCTCCACTGATACCACAAAGTAGGAAAAATTTTTTGGCCCTTTATACAACTCTGTGGTATAGAAGTAAACACCCAATTTGCTCTAACCCAAGAAAAATTAACCCATTACCAGCAGAGTCTTTCACAGGATGCGATGATATTCCCGTAAAGACCGGAAGTTGTTTCATCACAACCAATGGAACGGAGTGCCATGGCAGACAAGGGAATCGAGACGAAACTTGACCAACTGGCGGACCAGATCGCCATCCTCACCAACCAGCTCAGCAAGCAGAATGCCCGCCTGACGGCACTGGAAAACACCATGGCCGGAAGACAGGCCCAGGCTCCACCGGCACAAGCGGTACTGCAGGACAGTCCCCGGGCCGGTACCGTGGCCGGAGGGCAGGCAGTGGAGCCTGCACCCGTGATGCCGGCTGCTTCCTCCTGGGCCGGCAGCGGTTCATTTCTGGCCAGGCTGGCGGCCATCTGTTTCATCCTCGTCATCGCCCTCATCCTGCGGACCCTGACCGACAGCGGCATCATCGGGGCCAAGGCCGGCTCCATGATCGGCACCGCCTACGCGGCCCTGCTCATCGCCATGGGCTGGAAACTGCTCCGCAACCGCCAGGGACTGGGCCCCATTTTTCCCGCAGCTCGCCTTTTTTCTGCTCGCCGCCAACGTGGTGGCCTTCCTCCATGTCAGCGGCAGGACCAGGTGGGTGCAGGTGGTGCTCTATGGCATGACCATGACCTTCTGGTTCCTGTGGGCCCTCAAGCTGCATGCCCCCATGGTCAAGGGGATCGGGACCACGCCAGAGGTCGCCCTTGCCTGGTACCTGCCCATGACCCTGGCCACGGTCTTCATCCTGATGGGCTTTTCCGTCCACACCTCCTATCGACACGGTGACGCACTGGACTTTTTTGACATCGCCCTGCCCACCATCAATGTCCTCTGGCTCTACCCGGCCGTAAGCCTTGTCGCCGTTCCTCTGCTGGGAGACGATACCCTGCTCGGCTACGCCGGCCTTGGTCTTGCCATGGTCCACTTCCTGGTGGCGGGCGCCATCTTCAGGTTTTCCCGGCACGGCGGCCCCGGCATCTGCGCCTATGTCTTTGCCGGTGCCACCCTGATGGTGATGGCCACCCTGGCGGCGGTGGAGAATATCCTGCCGGCCCTGCCGCTCTGGGGCGCCGTGGCGGTGATGCTTTCCTTTGCCTCCCGGGCCTGCGAGATCGGCGGCATCCGCCTCACCTCCTACCTGCTGCAGGTGGTGGCCACCATTCTCGGCATCGGTTACGGTGTGCTCCTGCCCGGTACCCAGGATCCCATGCTCGCCACCCTTGCCGCCGGCTCCCTGGCGGTGATGAGCGCCTTCCAGTTCGTCTGGAGCCGACAGCACCCCCTGGACTGCAGTGTCGGGTTTTTCAAAAAGGTGGATCCTGGCGATCATTCCGCCATCCTTCTGCTGCTCACCGCCCTGGTGGACGGTTTCTGCATGCTGCAGCTCATTGCCCACGATCTGCTTGCTTCGTCCGCAGACCCGGCCAATGCCCTGCTCGGCGCCCAGTCGGTCTTCATCAATGTCGGCGCCATGGGGCTGATGGTCTTCGGCCTGCTCAGACGGCAGCGGGAGATCCTCTACACCGCCATCGGCATCGTGGTCATCGGTGCCTTCAAGACCCTGGGATATGACCTGTTCAAGGCACACGGCGTGCCCCTGGTCCTCAGCGTCTTCTCCTTTGGCGCCGTGGCCGCGGTGGGCTCGGTGGTGTTCTCCCGCTGGTCGCAGATCCCGCACAGCCCCGCCGGAGCGCATATGGCTGAGGGCTCGTCGCGAGAGGCCTGAGCAGGTCGCAGGGCCCTGGCCCGGAAAAAACCGGCCAGGGGCATCTGATTGTGAATTACCGGGACTTCTGTAAAATTCGGCAGTGCGTCAGCTGTGCGTGATCAGGGCTGCTCTTTTGTTTCTGAGCCATTGTCCATTGGCGGCAGGTGGTGTATAAGCAGGTACAGGAGGAGGCAGAACCATGCAGGAGATCACCATTGCCGTCACCGGCTGCACGCTCGATTTTGAAACTGTTCGCAGGATGGCCGAACCGCTGGCCCTGCGGGACAATGAGTTCGCCACCCTGGTCGCCTGGAATGACGCTGACAAGGGCATCCACTCGCCCCAGTGCCTGAAATGCGAGATAAAAGGGGAGCCGGCCTGGGAGGTCTATGGCCGTAACCATGGCGGCCGGTTACGGATCAGTGTCAACGATGAGACCTGGGTGCTGATCTACAGTTGATCCGGAGATCCGGCGGATCTCGGGGCGGACACCCTGCTCCGGGTGAAAGTTCAGCAGCACGCCATCCGGAGTCTACGTTTACCTGCACGCGCTCGCGGCTGGCCGAAAAGCCAGGCTATCGGAGTCTCCCTGCGCGCACTTACCTGCGGCCAGGAGCGCCTGCACGAACCTGCGGCCCCTGAGAGCGCTTGCACCATTGTGCCCGGAAAAACCGCTGGTTCGTCATCCCGTGAATGGGGCAGGTCACTCCACGCGGCGGCAGCGGTCCTGCAGCTCCTGCCAGAGGGCGTTGAGCCGTTTTTCCGACACCGGCATGGCGGTACCCAGTTCCGGCGCAAAGAGGGAGACCCTGAACTCGTTGACCATGAAGCGATAATGTGCCACGGCCTCGCGGCACTTGCGCGAACCGGACCGCTCCAGCTCGGCCAGATGCTGCAGCCGCCGGAGAAAGGGCTGGAGCCGGGTCGCCTTGGCCGCGTCCTTGGCCGGCGCCTGTTCGGCCCGCTCGACGCGTCGTGCCAGGGCCCGCAGGTAGCGCTGTGAATGCTGCAGGTCGGCCGGATCCATGGTCCTGAGAAAATCCGGTGGCACGATCTCTGCCAGCAGGGCCAGGTAATCGTCCAGCCGTTGCTGCGTAAAGCAGCGGCTCTTGCGCGCCCGTTCCGCCCACTGCATGATGGCGGCGCGGACCCTGCGCCGGGTGACCAGGATCGCCAGCACGTGCTCCAGCTCTTGCCGGCCGGCCCGGAGGAGACCCTGTGCCTCCATGGTCCTGATGCGCTCCTCCCAGGTCCGCCGGTCCGGTATCTCACCGCCGGCGGTCCGGAAGAGCCGGTCCATGATCAGCCCCAGCAGCGCCTCCTTCAGCTCCGCCGCCGTGGCCCGCGCCCCCAGGGCCAGCCAGGAGGCCGAATGGCCGGCCACCGCCGCCTTGCATTCCCGGGCCAGTGCCCGGTATTCCCTGGCGAACCTGCGGCTGTAGAGCCAGTGCATGGCCTGACGGTTAGAGGTCCGGGCCTGTTCCCGATCCCGGATATGGCGCAGGGTGAGGGAGGTGCCTTCCCTGGCGGGTATCAGGGCCGGATAGAGGATGATGGGCTGGCCGCTCTCCGCATCCCTGGCCTGGACCGGATCCAGAAATCCCTCAAAGTCCCAGTCGGTGATCCCCTGCTTTTCCGGCAGGGACAGCCTCCCTGTCCCTTTCTTCGTCCCTGCCGCCCCCGGCGCCTGCCACCTGCGCAGCTCGGCAAAGGAGCGGCCCGCGCCGAGGGTCTGCCCCTGCCCATCCACAAGGACAAACCGCATCCTGAGGTGGGGCGGCAGGGTATCGGTACGCCAGTCCTCCCGCCGCACCTCCACCTGGTAACGGCGGCGGATCATCCGTTCCAGGGCCGGGTACAGGGAGCCCTGGTAGAGATCGAGCCCGTCCAGCAGCCGGTCCACGGCATGGGGCAGGGGCACCAGGTGCCGCCGCAGTTTTTTGGGCAGCCGCTTGAGCAGATGGAGCACCTTTTCCGGCAGCAGGCCCGGCACCAGCCATTCAAAGACTGCCGGTTCCACCTCGTCGAGCAGGTCCTGCGGGATCTCTACGGTGACACCGTCGGCATCGCTGCCCGGCTCAAAGAGGTAGTGGAGACGAAATTCAAGCCTGCCGGAGCGCAGGGTGGCCGGAAAGCGGTACAGCTCGTCGGCAGCCGGCCTGCCCTGGCAGAGATCCTGCTCGCCCATGCACAGGATCTCCCGGTTCTTTTTCTTTTTCAGAAATCTGTTCAAGGTATGGCGGTCATGGACCCACGCCGGCAGCCGCCGGTCATAGAACCCGTAGATATCCTCTTCGTCCACCATGATGTTCCGCCGCCGGAGCCGCTGCTCCATGTCGCTCAGGGTGCGGGCCAGCTTCAGGTTCTGTTCGAGAAAATCATACCGGCCACCGAGCTCGCCCCGGACCAGCGCCTGGCGGATGAAGATCTGTCGCGCCTCCTTCCGTGTGGCCCTGCTGATGCGGCCGTAGTTGACCCGCCGGCCGGCCACGATGGTGAACCCGAACAGGGTGACCCGTTCCAGGGCCACCACCTGGCCGGACCTGCGGCTCCAGTGGGGATCGGACCAGGAGCGGCGGCACAGGTCGCCGCCGAGGTGTTCCAGCCAGCGCTGGTCGATGACCGCCGCGGTCCGGGCAAAAAGACGGGATGTCTCGACAAACTCGGCAGCAACGATCCACTGGCCACCCCGGTTGTAAAGAGAGGAGCCGGGAAAGAGCATGATCTCGCGGCCGCCAGCGCCCTGGTAGAGGTTCTTTTTCTGACGCTGGGCGATGTTGCGCAGAAAACCGGCGGCCAGGGCCTGGTGGATGGCATCATACGATGCCGGTTCGGTGTTGTCGGCAAATCCGCCTTCCTGCCGGAGCTGCCGTCTGATCTGGTCATGGACGTCGAACCACTCGCGCATCCGCTGCCAGGAGAGATAGTTGTCGCGGCAGAACCTGCGCAGCCTGGACGCGGTGCGGGCCTGGTCGCCGGAGGCGTGAAACGTGTCCCAGATGGTGACATAGGTGAGGAAATCCGATTTTTCATGCCGGAACCGCCGGTGTGCCTCGTCGGCCTTTGCCTCCTGCTCGGCCGGCCTGATCCGCGGATCCTGGATGGAGAGGGCGGCGGCAATGATCCTGACTTCCCGCACCGCGCCCAGCTCCGCCCCCTCGATGATGATCCGCGAGATCCTGGGGTCCAGGGGCAACCGCGCCATGATCCGCCCCCGGTCGGTGATCCGGTCGTGCTGATCCAGGGCACCCAGCTCGTGCAGAACCCGGAATCCTTCGCGGATGGCGCCGGGCGAAGGCGGATCGATGAAGGGAAAGCGGCGGGGATCACCCAGGTTCAGGGCGATCATCTGCAGGATCACCTCGGCCAGGTTGGAACGCTGGATCTCGGGCAGGGTGAACTGCGGTCTGGCGAGATAGTCTTCTTCGCTGTAGAGCCGGTAACAGATGCCGGGCCCGGTGCGGCCGCAGCGGCCGGCCCGCTGCCGGCAGGACGCCTGGGAGACGCGGGAGACCAGGAGGCTGGTGGTCCTGGCCCGGACATTGTAGCGTGCCTGGCGGGCAAGCCCTGTATCCACCACGTAGCGGATGCCGGGCACGGTGATGGAGGTCTCGGCGATGTTGGTGGCCACGATGATTTTGCGCCGGCGGGTCGGCCGGAAGATCCGCCGCTGGTCCGCGCCCTGCAGGCGGCCGAACAGGGGCAGGATCAGGGCCTGGTCCTTCAGCCGGTGGGAGAGGGCGTCCACGGTCTCCCTGATGTCCCGTTCCGTGGGCATGAAGACCAGGATATCTCCGCCCTCAGGCAGGGCTGCCAGCTCCAGGGCCCGGGCCACGGCCCGCTCCAGGTAGGTCTCGTTTTCGTCATCTTCGCCGTCATAGCGTACCTGTACCGGATGGGTGCGGCCCGAGACCTCGATGACCGGCGCCTCGTCGAAGTGGGCGCTGAACCGGTCCGTGTCAATGGTGGCCGAGGAGATGATCAGGCGCAGGTCGTCGCGGCGTGCCAGCAGTCCCTTGAGATGGCCGAGCAGGAAATCGATGTTCAGGCTGCGCTCGTGGGCCTCGTCGATGATCAGGGTGTCATAGGCCCGCAGCAGCCGGTCGCTTCTGGTCTCGGCCAGGAGAATGCCGTCGGTCATGAACTTGATCCGGGTCGTGTCCCGGGTGTGGTCGCTGAAACGGATCTTGTAGCCCACTGCCGCGGGATCGCCAACCTCTTCCGCCACCCGCTCCGCCATGGCCACGGCCGCTATCCGGCGGGGCTGGGTACAGCCGATCAGGCCATGCCGGCCACGGCCGGCCTCCAGGCACATCTTGGGAAGCTGGGTGGTCTTGCCGGAACCGGTGTCACCGGCAACCACCAGCACGCGGCTGGTGCGGATGGCCTCGACGATCCGCTGCCGGCAGGCGGTGATGGGAAGTTCGGGAGGAGAGGTTAACAGCATGACTTTGTTTTTATTTCTTCGACACGGCACCCATGGCCGGGTATAATGGATATGATACGCTCCGCCGTGACCACAATCCGTGCCATCTATACCCGGTCTCTTCAGAAAACTCACTTGAAAAGCAACCCGGATTGAAAGCAACATAAAGGGGGAAAGATGAAAAAAATCCGCAAGGCGGTTATCCCGGTGGCAGGACTCGGTACCAGGTTTCTGCCCGCAACCAAGGCCATTCCCAAGGAGATGCTGACTATCGTCGACCGGCCGACCATCCAGTACATCGTCGAAGAGGTGGTGGCATCCGGCATCGAGGAGGTGATACTGATCACCAGCGCCGGCAAATCGGCCATTGAGAACCACTTTGACTACGATTTTCAGCTCGACACCGTGCTCAAGGAGAAGAACAAGGCCCGGCTGCGCGAAGAACTCAACAATATCTCCAACCTCATCGACGTGGTGTCGGTCCGGCAGAAGGAACCCCTGGGCCTTGGCCATGCCATCTGGATGGCCCGCAACGTTGTCGGTGACGAGCCCTTCCTGGTGCTGCTGGGCGATGATCTGGTGCGGAGCCGGGTGCCCTGCTGCAAGCAGATGATTAAGTTGTACAACAGGGTCGGCGAGGCCATTGTCGCCATCCAGCGGGTCCCCCGTGACCAGACCTACCAGTATGGTATTGTCGAGGGAGAAGAGACCGATATCGACAATACCTACCGGGTGAAACGGATGGTGGAGAAACCGGCGCCCGGCACCTCGGATTCCGACATGGCCATCATCGGCCGCTACCTCCTCATGCCCGAGATCTTCGACCTCCTGGGCCGGACCACTCCCGGCTACGGCGGCGAGATTCAGCTCACCGACGCCCTGCTGGCCCTGTCCAAGAAACGGGGCATGTACGCCTATGAATTCGAGGGCAGGCGGTATGATGCCGGTGACAAGCTGGGCTACCTGAAGGCCATTGTCGATTTCGCCCTGGATCATCCCACCCTGGGAGAACCGTTCCGGGAACATCTCGAGCAGATCTGCAACGGCTGCAGTCCCGCTGGCCGGTGAACCGCGCCGCGGCGCCGGCCGTGGACATGAAGGAAACGCATGAAACTCTACGAGGTCGCCGTTGCCGCGCCGCTCAGCCGGACCCTGACCTATGGCGTGCCGGACACCATGGACACCGAACCCCGGCCGGGGGTCCGGGTCCTGGTCCCCCTCGGCAACCGCCTGGTCACCGGTTACCTGCTGGGTCCTGCCCCGGAAGCCGGAGAGGACCGATGCGATTTCACCATCAGGAATATCGTTGAGGTCCTGGATGCGGAACCCCTCTTTCCCCCGGCCCTGATTCCCTTTTTCCGCTGGATCGCGGCCTACTACCTCCATCCGCCCGGCGAGGTCATCCGCACCGCCCTGCCGGCCGGACTCACCTCCTGCAGCGGCCGCAGGGTTGTCCTCACCGGGCGTGGCCGGCGCGAAGCGGCGCGCCTGCAGGAAAAGGAGAAGGGCGCATGGGTCGACCGCCTCCTTGCCCGGGGCGAACTGTCTCCGGCGGCCGTGCTGACGCTGTGGCGCAGCCCGGCAAGGCAGCGGCTGCTCCGGCAGTGGGAAAACGACGGACTGATCACCATCGAGGAGGTGGTCACCGGTGACAAGGTCAGGGCAAGGACCGTGGATGTGGTCGAACCGGGGCCCCTGCTTGAACCACTGCTGGACAGGGAAACGGCCCTGGACGCCGACCAGGCAGACCAGGTGCTGCGCCGTCTCGCAGCATCGGCAGGTGCCGATGATCTCAAGCCCTCCGAGGATCGTGCCCTGCGTCTCTTTGTCGAGCTCTGGCTGGGGCAGGGCAGACGTCCCGTACCGCGGCCCGAACTCCGCCGCCACTACAGCAATATCTCGGTCCCCCTCAAGGGCCTCTGCCGGCGCCGGATTCTCGCCATGGGCCGGTGCCGGGTCCACCGCGACCCCTTTGGCAGTCAGCCGCCCTATCTTCCGCCTCCGCGGCAGCTCACCGATGAGCAGGATCAGGTGCTGACCGAACTGCTGCCCGTGATCGAGGCACAGGAATTTGCCACCTTTCTCCTCTTCGGCACCACCGGCAGCGGCAAGACCGAGGTCTACCTGCGGGCCAGCGAGGCGGCGCTGGAGCGCGGCAGGGGTGTCCTGGTCCTGGTGCCGGAGATCGCCCTGGCCTCGCAGCTCGAGGCCCATTTCCATTCCCGCTTCGGCGACCGGCTGGCCGTGCTCCACAGCGGGCTTTCAGCCGGCGAGCGCCTGGACCAGTGGCATCGTATCATGACAGGACGGGCCAGGATCGTCATCGGGGCACGTTCCGCGGTCTTTGCGCCACTGGCCGATCCCGGCCTGGTCATTGTTGACGAGGAACACGAACCGGCCTACAAGCAGGACGACGGCCTGCGCTATTCCGGCCGTGACCTGGCTGTCCTGCGCGGCAAGCTGGCCGGCTGTCCTGTCCTGCTTGGTTCGGCCACCCCGTCGGTGGTCAGTTTTCATCATGCCCGCAACGGCAAGTACCGGCTGCTGACCATGGCACGCCGGGTCCGGGGCCGGACCCTGCCCACGGTCGAAGTGGTCGACCTGGCCCGGGAAAAGCGCTCCAGGCCCGATCTTTTCTTTTCCGACCGGCTGATCGCCGCCCTGCGCGAGACCATGGAACAGCGCGAGCAGAGCCTGCTCTTTGTCAACCGTCGCGGCTTTTCCTCCTTCATGCTCTGCCGGGACTGCGGCCACATCGTCCAGTGCAGCCACTGCCAGGTCTCCCTGACCATGCACCGGCAACTGAACCGGCTGGTCTGTCATTACTGCGGTTTCAGCCTGCCGCCCAGCATCCTCTGCCCTGGCTGCGGCTCGGAAAAGGTCGTCGGCCTGGGCCTGGGCTCGGAGAGGATCGAGGAAGAGGTCAGCCAGCTCCTGCCCCATGCCAGGGTGGCCCGGCTGGACAGCGATACCGCCACCAGCCGGAAAAACTATCTCGCCATCCTCAAGGCGGTGCGTGACCGGGATATCGATGTCCTGGTCGGTACCCAGATGATCGCCAAGGGGCTCCATTTTCCACACATCACCCTGGTGGGGGTCGTCTGGGCCGATTCCGGCCTGGGCATGCCCGACTACAAGGCATCGGAACGGACCTTTTCCCTGCTCTCCCAGGTCACCGGCCGGGCCGGCCGGGGCGAGAATGCGGGCCGGGTGATCATCCAGACCCACCAGCCGGAACACTATGCCATCCGCCATGCCCGCGACCACGACTACCAGAAGCTCTATACCCGGGAGATCGAGCTGCGCCGGGAACTGGGCTATCCGCCCTTTGCCCGCCTGGTCAACATCCGCTTCAGCGCCCGCGACGAACGTCAGGTCAAAGAATGTGCCGGCCGGGTGGCCGACTTCCTGCGCCGTGCCGCCACCGGCATGCCGGTGGTGCTGCTCGGCCCGGCACCGGCGCCGCTGGCCCGGCTGCGGGACCGGTCCCGCTGGCAGCTCCTGCTCAAAAGCCGCGACCGGGCCTGCCTGCACCAGGTCTGCGAACAGTTGCTGGAAGAGAAGAGAAAACTCTGCCCGGCCGGGGTGCGGATGGCGGTGGATGTGGACCCGGAAAACATGATGTAGAGGACGACCTGCATGCCAAGGCAATTACCATTTTGACAGAGCCGGAGAATGTGCGATACTGAAAGAAAGAAACAGTAATCCTGCCGGAAACCAGGGGAGGGCCACCATGCTCCCGCCATTGCTCCTGTCACCTTTTCCTCCTGCCCATGATATCCCGGCAGGTTCGCTCCGCCCCCTGCCATATCATGTCAGCCTGCACCGCAAGGCCATGGGCGCTGCCCCCGCGTATCCGGCCTGCCTGCCATCCCCGCTCCGTGGCCAGGCCCGCTGTCAACCGTTGCCATCCACCGGCTTCCGCGAGAGGAAAAGATGAGAAAACCCAACGATTCCATCACGATTCTTCTGGCAGAGGATGATCCTTTTGTCCGCGACTACATGGCCGGCTACCTTCAGAAGCAGGGATACAGGACCCTCACCACCGCGGACGGCAGCCGGGCCCTGGCGCTTTTCATGGAGCATGACCCGGACATCCTGCTCACGGATCTGGACATGCCCGGACTCGACGGCCTGCAACTCCTGCAGGCGGTGCGGAGCCAGGCCGCCGATAAACCGATCATCCTCGTCTCCGGGGTCGGCACCATGGAGGACGTCATCGAGGCCATCCGGCTCGGAGCATGGGACTATGTCACCAAGCCGATTCACGATCCGACCCTGCTCCTGCATGCCGTGGAGCGTGCCCTGGAGCGCAGCTATCTGCTGGAAAAGGTCAGCCGATACCAGGAGGATCTTGAGCAGACCGTTGCCAGGCGGACAGCGGAGCTCAGCCAGAGGACCAGCCAGGTAGAACAGGAGATCCGGCAGCGCCGCGCCGCCCAGGCCGCCATTCTCCACGCCAAGAGGGAGTGGGAGCATACCGCCGACTCCATGGACTACTTCGTTGCCCTCATCGACCGGGAATACCGTCTTGTCCGTGTCAACAAGACCCTGAGCAGTACCCTGGGCATGCAGCCCGGGGAGATGATCGGCATGTACTGCTGCCAGGCCCTGCACGACCGCAGCGAACCTCTGGACGACTGCCCCCACGCCAAGGTCTTTGCCGACGGGAAGGCACACTCGATGGAGGTCCACGAACCGAGGCTGGGCGGGCATATCCACTACACGGTCTCTCCCTATTACGATCCCGACGACAACACCCTGATCGGCTCGGTCCTGGTGGGGCGCAACATCAACCGGGAAAGACAACTGGAAGAGGAAAAAAAGGCCTTCCAGTCCCAGCTCCTCCATGCCCAGAAACTCGAATCCGTGGGACGGCTGGCCGCCGGCATCGCCCACGAGATCAACACGCCGGTGCAGTTCGTCGGCACCAATATCGATTTCCTGCAGGAATGTTTCAGCGACCTCTCCCTGCTGGCCGAACAGTTGCAGGGCCTGGTGAGCGCGGCCAAAAAGGAGCAGCTCACCCCCGACCTGATCCGCCAGGCCGAAGAATGTCTGGAAGAGGTGGACTGGCAGTACCTGCAGGAAGAGATCCCCCAGGCCATTCAGCAGTCCCGGGAGGGCGTGGAGCGGGTCAGTTCCATTGTCCGGGCCATGAAGGAATTTTCTCATCCTGCCTCCAGGCAGAAGACAGAGTCGGATATCAACAGGATCATCGAGACCACGGTCATCGTGGCACGAAACGAGTGGAAATATGTCGCCGACGTGGACCTGCAGCTCGCGGAAAACCTGCCCCCTGTACAGTGCCTTGTCGACGAGATGGGACAGGTGATCCTCAATCTGCTGGTGAATGCCGCCCATGCCATTGCCGGAAAACTCGGTGAAAATCCCGAGGGCGACAAGGGAACCATCACCATCCGTACCCTTGCCCGGCCGGAAAAGATCGAGATCCGGATCGCCGATACCGGCATCGGCATGCCGGCGGAGATCCATGACAAGATCTTTGACCCCTTTTTCACCACCAAGGAGGTGGGCAGGGGCACCGGCCAGGGGCTGACCATCGCCCATGACGTCATCAGCGACAAGCATGGCGGCTCCCTGACATTTGAATCCCTGGAAGGAGAAGGCACGACATTTATCATTCAACTGCCCCTGAAGTAGCGTTTGCAGGCTCTGCCCGCACAACTTGCCATCCCCATCCATGCCGGCCATCCGCAAGCGGATCCGGCCCGGAGCGAACCAGCAGGTTCGAGATGCCACAATGAACTGCCCGCACCAGATCGGCATCCGCAACAATTTTTTTGTTCTTGCCCTGTGCTGGTCCTGCATCATGCTCCTGCTCATGGCCCTGGACATGTACGATACCAGCCATGGAATCCTTGCCATGGCCAGGCTGGAGGCACGCACCGCCATTGGCAAGGACATCGTCTACAGGCAATGGAACGCCGGAAGCGGCGGGGTCTACGCCACCCGCTCCGCGACAACGCCACCCAATCCCTATCTCGATGTCAGGGACAGGGACTTGACCACGCCGTCAGGCCGCAGGCTGACCCTGGTCAACCCGGCCTACATGACCCGCCAGGTCCACGAGCTTGAACGGCGACAGCCCGGCGGCCTGCTCAGTCATATCACCAGCCTCCGCCCCATACGGCCGGCCAATGCGCCTGATCCCTGGGAACGGCAGGCCCTGGAGCGGTTCGAGCAGGGGGAGAGCGAGGTCTGCGGCCTGGCGGAGCTGCAGGGACGACCCTACCTGCGGCTGATGCTCCCCCTCAGGGTGGAGCAGAGCTGCCTCAAGTGCCACGGCAGGCAGGGATACGGCCTGGGGGATCTCCGCGGCGGCATCTCGGCCTCGGTGCCCATGGACAAGTGGAACGCCCTGAAACGGCAGCATCTCCTGCGGAGCTTTTTTCTTTTCCTGGCTGCCTGGAGCGCGGGGCTGCTGGGTCTCGGGATCGACTTTCACCGTCTGTCTGTCCAGATCAAAAAGAACCAGGCCGTGGCCGGAGAGCTGAGAAACATCAAGCTGACCCTGGACCGGATCAACGACTGTGTCTTCATGCTGGATCCTGAGAACCTGCGGCCACTGTATGTCAACCGGGCCGTCATGGAGAAGAGCGGCTATCCGATGGAACAGTTGCTGCAGATGCCCTTGTCCGACCTGTTTCCGGATCAGGGGGCAGGGTATTTCGAAGAGATTCTGGACCTGCTTGTGAACGGGGAGCGTGATGTTCTTCAGTTCGAGTGCAGCATGCGCTCCCGGGACGGCGAAGTTCATCCTGTGGACGTCCAGCTCCAGTATATCGAGCTGGACGACGGGGGGACCGGTCACATCGTTGCCGTGCTGCGTGACATCAGCAGGCGGAAGAAGATCGAGGAGGAGAGAAAGGAGATGGAGCGTCAACTCCTCCAGGCCCATAAGCTCGAGGCCGTGGGACAGCTCGCCGCCGGTATTGCCCACGAGATCAATACCCCGATCCAATATGTGGGGTCCAATATCGATTTTCTCGACGAGTCCTTCCGGAATGTCGACAGGCTGATGGCACACTGTCTCCGCCTCCGGGAGGCTGCCGCGCAGGGCAGGGTGCCGGCCGACATGCTGCAGACCATGACAGAGATCCTGGAAGAACTGGACTGGGAGTACCTGGCCGACGAGATCCCTGAGGCCATTGCCCAGTCCAGGGAGGGAATTTCCCGGGTCAGCTCCATTGTCCGGGCCATGAAGGAGTTCTCCCACCCGGCAGGCAGGGAAAAACAGCCCGTTGACCTGAACCGGCTCATCGAGACCACCATTACCGTGGCCCGCAACGAGTGGAAGTATGTGGCCAGGGTGGAGACCGACCTGGCGCCCGATCTGCCGCCGGTGCCCTGCCTTGCCGACGAGATGGGGCAGGTACTGCTCAACCTGCTGGTCAATGCCGCCCATGCTGTCGGCGAAAAGATTGCTGCCGGAAAAGAGGCGGGCCCGGGACGCATCACGTTTACCACCCGCCTGGCAGGCAACATGGTCGAGATACGCATTGCCGATTCGGGGACAGGGATCGCGCCGGAGATCCGTGACAGGATCTTTGACCCGTTCTTCACCACCAAGGAGGTGGGCAGGGGCACCGGCCAGGGACTGGCCATCTCCCTGGATGTCGTGGCCAACAAGCATGGCGGTTCTCTCACCGTTGAATCCGTGCCCGGTGAGGGATCGACCTTTATCATCAGGCTGCCCATCTAGTGGCCGGAGGAGTTACCATGGACAAAAAGACCGTCCTGTTTGTCGATGACGAGCCCAATATTCTTTCCGGGTTGAAACGGATGCTGCGCCCCATGCGCCGGGCCATGAACTTCGAGTTTGCCGAAGATGGTCCGGCGGCCCTGGAGGTCATGGCGGCCAGGAAGGTCGATGTCGTGATCTCTGACATGCGTATGCCGGGCATGGACGGGGCGACCCTGCTTGCCACCATCCAGGAACAGTACCCGCATGCGATCCGTATCATGCTCACCGGCCAGGCGGATGACGAATCTGTCCTGCGCACTGTCAGCGTGGCCCACCAGTTTCTTGCCAAACCGGCTGACCCGGTGCAGCTCAAACAGGTGATCAGCCGGGCCACGGCCCTGCAGGACCTGATGGCCGACGAGCGGCTCAAGAAGGTGGTCTCCAGCATCGGCAGCCTCCCCAGCCTGCCGGAAACCTATGCCAGGCTGCAGCAGGTCCTGCGGGACCCGGACGGATCTCTTGCCGATGTGGCCGCGGTCATCGAACAGGATCTTGCCATGAGCGCCAAGGTCCTGCAGCTCGTCAACTCCGCATTTTTCGGTCTGTTCAGGCACATCGAAAGCCCGGCCCGGGCCGTCAACCTGCTCGGTCTGGACACCATCAAGGCCCTGGTGCTGGGAGTGGGCGTATTCACGGATATGAAGGCGCCGCCAAGCAGGATCTTCAATGTCAAGACACTCTGGTCCCATTCCATGGCGACTGCGGCCTTTGCCAAGAAGATCGCCACCCTGGAATCGGAGGACAGGGACCTGATCGACCATGCCTTTGTCGCCGGCCTGCTGCACGACGTGGGCAAGCTGCTCCTTCTGTCCCGTATGCACGGGGAATATGAGCAGGCCGTGCGCATGGCCATGGAGACTTCCTGTTCTCTGCTGGAGGCGGAACAAAAGATCTTCGGGCTTTCCCACGGCGATGTGGGCGGCTATCTGATCGGCCTCTGGGGCCTGCCCGGGCCGGTGGTGGAATCGATCACCTTCCATCACCGCCTCCGGGACTATCCGGATCCGGACTTCGGCCCGGCCCTGATCGTCCACGTGGCCGATTACATCAGCTATCGCCTGGAGCCCGGGCAGTGCATCGGTGAACAGCCCTGCCTTGATGAGGAGATCCTTGACCGGGCGGGCATGCTGGACAAAACCGACCAGTGGTTGGAGCTCTGCGGCGAACTCCAGGAGAAGAGCGGTGACGGATAAGATACTCTTTGTCGACGACGAACAGAACGTGCTGCAGTCCATGCGGCGGCAGTTGCGCAAGCGGTTTCCCCTGCAGACGGCCCTGAGCGGGGACGAGGCCCTGGAGGTCATGAAGCGGGAAGGCCCGTTTGCCGTCATTGTCTCCGATATGCGGATGCCGGGAATGAACGGGGTGGAACTCCTGTCGCGGGTCAAGAACCTCTATCCCGACACGGTCCGTATCATGCTCACCGGCAATGCTGACCAGGAGACCGCCATCGAGGCCGTCAACAGCGGCCAGATCTTCCGTTTTCTCACCAAGCCCTGTTCCACCGCCATCCTGGTGCCTGCCCTGGCCCTGGCCCAGCGGCAGTACCGGCTGGTGACCGCGGAAAAGGAGCTCCTGCAGAAGACCCTCAAGGGCTGCGTAACCGTACTCTCGGAACTTCTTGGCCAGGCCAAGCCCACGGTCTTCAGTGCCGGCCTGCGGATCAGGGACCTTGCCTCCCGCCTGGCGGCAACAATGGACCTGCCCAACATCTGGCAGATCGAGGTGGCGGCCCTGCTGGTTCAGATCGGCTGCATCTCGCTGCCCACGGATATTATCAACAAGAAGTATGCCGGCCTGGACCTGGACAGGGAAGAGGAGGAGATGTGGTCCGGGTATCCGGAAACCGGTGCCCGGCTGCTGGAAAGCATTCCGCGCCTGGAAAATGTGACCAAGATGATCCGCTGGCAACAGGTCCCGTTTGACGAACTGCAGGAACTGGCCGCAACAGAATATGACGAGGTCCTCACCGGTGTGCAGATCCTGAAAGTGGCCATTGACTTTGATCTCGAAACCTACAAGGGCAACAGTCCCAAGGCAAGCATCGACCGGTTGCGGCGGCGGAAGGGCCTGTACAACCCCCGGGTTCTGGATGCCCTGGCCTCCATCCGTTTCGAGGAGCAGAGCCGCACGGTCTGCCTAACGGTGGATGACATTGCGGTGGGCATGATCGCCGAGGAGGATATCACGGCCCGCAACGGCGCTCTGATTCTGCCCCGCGGCCAGGAGATCACCTGGTCGGTCCTGCAGGGACTTTATAATTTCAACCGCCAGGTGGGGATTGTTGAACCTATCCGGGTACGGATCGGCCAGGAGGAGGAAGAATCGCAGGCAGGTGGATAGTGGGATCAGGAGGTCAGACGACCAGGGGGACAGAAAGCAGAAGCCGGCAACCAGAAGCGGTTTTCCCCTGCGGCGATTAGAACGGCAACTTCTGATACTGCTGCTGTTGTCATGGTTATTGTAGCTGCGACAAAAGATCTTGCCCCAGCCGTGCTGGTTTCTCCGTAACGGCGCAATCGACGTCGGTTCCTCATTTTCGCTCCTCCGGCCGCGGGCTATCGAGGGCGCTTCTGACCGCCAGCGCCAGTTCCCTGAACCCCATGGGTTTCATGAGCAGCCGGCGGATATTTTTCAGGCTGTTCCAGTCCTGATGCGGCATCTTCCGGTTGAAGCCGGTACAGACGATGACCGGCAGGTCGGGACGAAGCATACCGATCTGCCGGACAAGTTCCATACCGCTCATGCCCGGCATGGTCATGTCCGTGACCACCAGGTCGAAACAGCCTGGATTTTTCCGCAGCAGCGCCAGGGCGGCCACCGGGTCCGAGGTGGCGGTGACCGCGTATCCGAGCTGGCCGAGCATCTTCCGTCCCAGGTCGGCGATCATCGGCTCGTCATCCACAAAAAGGATCCGCTCGTCTCCCCCCGGAACCGGCCGGTCCTCTTCCCCCCCCCTCCGGAACTCCGGGCGGCTCCACCACCGGCAGATAGACATCAAAGACCGCCCCCTGGTCCTGTTCACTGTGCACGGTGACCACGCCGCCGATATCAGTGACAATGCCATGGACGGTCGCAAGACCGAGGCCGGTACCCCGGTCTTCGCTCCGGGTGGTGAAATAGGGCTCAAAGATCCGGTCCAGGATCTCCGGTGGAATACCGCAGCCGGTATCGGCAACCGTGAGCTGCATGTAGGCGCCCGCCTGGAGGCCGGGCACGGCAGCGGCCCCTGCGGCATCCATGTCCACCCTGTGCAGCCGGACCCTGAGGATGCCGCCTGTCTCGTACATGGCATACTGGGCATTGGTACAGAGGTTCATGACCACCTGGTGGATCTCGGTGGGATCGGCGAGCACGTACTCTTTTGCCGTTTCTATCTGCTGCTCGATGCGGATGTCGGCCGGAAGGGCTGCCCGGATCAGTTTCAGGGCCTCCTTCACCACCATGCGCACATCCAGGGGAACACGCCTGGCCTCCTTCTGACGACTGAAGGTGAGGATCTGGCGGACCAGTTCCCTGGCCCGGCCAGCGGCGAGCACGATCTGTTCAAGGTGGTCCCGGAGCTGGGAGTCGTCGGGAACCATGCTCTTGCACAACTCGGAGTATCCCATGATCGGAGTAAGGATGTTGTTGAAATCATGGGCAATGCCACCTGCAAGCGTGCCGATGGCCTCGAACCGTTGCATCCGCTGCCGCACCTTCTCAAAGCGCCGTTCCTCGGTAACGTCGCGGCGGACCGAGACAAAATGCGTTATCTCGCCCTGTTCGTCAAAGACCGGGGAGATGGTGGCCTCCACCACGTAGAGCCTGCCATCCTTTCTCCGGTTGACGAGATCGCCCTTCCAGGTCCGGCCACCATGGATGGTCTCCAGCAGATGGCGGTAGAAGGCGTTGTCATGTCTGCCGCTGCTGAGAAAGGCCGGGCTCCTGCCCAGGGCCTCCTGGCGGCTGTAGCCGCTGATCTTTTCAAAACCGGCATTGACAAAGATGATCTTCCTGTCCCGGTCGGTGATGATCACACTCTCGGCCGTGTAGTCGACGGCCTTGGCCAGCAGGAACCGGCTCTGTTCTGTCTCCACCTGGGCGGTGATGTCACGGCAGATACCGCCGATCCGCCTCCTGCCATCGGCCAGGGTGACGGGAAAGAGGGTCAGGTGACGATACAGGGTGGTGCCTGCGGCCAGGCTGTATTCCATGCTCCGGACCCGGCCCTGGTCCAGGACCTTTTCGACTTCCCGCCGCAGGCTCCTGGCCGCGGACGGCGGCAGTACATCCTCCAGACGACACCCGATCAGCTCTTCGCACGATCCGGGCCCCAGGTGCTGCATCCGGTTGTTGCTGGCTATGAACCGTCCCTGCTCATCCAGCATGAAGATATGGTCTTCCGATGATTCGACCAGGGCGCGGATCTCCTCGCTCTTCTCGGCCAGGGCAGCGGTCCGCTGCCGCAGGCGGAGGAAGACGTTGATCCGGCTGACCAGTTCGGCCTTGCTGAGCGGCAGGCGCAGGCAGTCATCGACCACGCCGGTGTTGAGCCAGGCCGCGGCATCGGCCCGCCCGTCAATGGCCAGGATCAGCGGCAGGAAGACGGGATCCTTTTCCTTGAGCCGGCGCAGGCAGGCCATGTCGTACCGGTGCGTGGAGGGGACATCGATCAGGATCAGGTCGGCCTCGCCCGCCTCTGTTCCGGCCAGCGACACCACCCTGTGCCCGTGCATGGTGAGATGCTCGCGCACAAGCCGCTCGTCTGCCGGGCGTGCGAACGAGATGCCGATGGTCGTCCGCGCCTGGCCCACGGTTACAGCTCCGGTTTGCTGCCCAGGTCCTCGACCTGGGGCACCCCGGTCAGGAGACCGCGGAGTCGCGACAGCTTTTCGCCGACCAGGATGCCCTGGCCGCTGATCTTGAACTCGCGCAGGTCGGTCTGGAAATCGCCATGCCGTTTTTTCAGGCAGGCAACGACCTTGATGATCTCGCCGCTGTACTCGGCATAGCGGATCATGAGGACATTATCGGCCAGGTAGCTGACCCCGTCTTCGGAGATCCGCAGGTCGCCGACGATGTTCTCCATTTCGTTGAGCAGGAAGAGGGTGGCCCGCTGCCGGCGGATATAGTTGAGAATGTTCTGCACGTTGGCGGTCAGGTTGCCGAACTCGTCCATGGCCAGGTTGTAGCCGCGCAGGCTGTCGATGACAACGATCTGCCGGCTGTCCGATTCCACATCCCGGCGGATGATCTCCAGGAACTCGTCCGGGTACATCTCCAGGGGGTTGACCTCGCGCAGGATGACCGTTCCCCTGTCCAGGCAGGACTGGAGGGGAATATTGATGCCGCGGCACCGGTCGAGAATGGACTCCGCACCTTCCTCGAAACAGTACATGGCGCCGCGGACGCCGTTTCGGGCCGCCTCGACAAGGAAGTGGGTGGCAAGGGAGGATTTGCCGGTCCCCGAGGGACCGGTGAGCAGGGTACAGGTTCCCAGGTGGAATCCGCCCATGAGCAGTTCGTCCAGGGCGGTGATGCCGGTGGAGAGCTTCATGCTTTCCCGGCCGGGACGCTGCAGGATCTCGATCCGGTGCGGGTAGACAACGATACCGTCGGCGGTGATCCGCAGGGTATGGCGGCCGGACAGGTAATCGCTGCCACGGAACTTGCTCACCTCCAGGGTACGGATCTCGGTGACCCGCTCCTTGGAGATCTCGCTGTGCAGCTCGAGGATGCCGTCCACGGCCATGGCAATGGACTGTTCCCGTTCCAGCTCGCCGGGTTCAAAGAGCAGAAGCGACAGGCACTGCTGCTGCGAGAGATACCGGATCAGTTGCTGGATATGCTTGCGGTACTGGTATTCGTCAGTGGAGAGATAACGCAGGTTGGTGACCGAATCGATGACCAGCCGCCTGGGCCGGTGCTTCTCAATGGCCTGGTAGATCCTGGTCCAGATGTTTTCCTCTTCCACCTCGCTGGGCGAAAACACGCTGTATTCGCCATTGGTCCGGGGAGACGTGTCGATCAGGGTCAGGTCGACCAGGTCGATGGCGTCCAGGTTCCAGCCGAAACTGGCAGCGTCACGACGGATGGTGGCCACGGACTCGGTAAGGGAAAGAAACAGGCACCGGGAATCGTCATCCCGGCACTGGAGCAGGAACTGCAGAGAAAGGACCGTCTTGCCGGCACCGGGTCCGCCGAGAAGCAGGTAACTGGAGGCCGGGAGGAATCCGCCGTGCAGTACCTCATCCAGCCCGGGGATTCCGGTGGAGATACGGCCGATTGCCATGACAGGTACTCCTTGTGAGAACGTAATGGTTCACCGCTATGGGCAACCACCTAAAAAGACCGACTCTTTTGGTAAAAGTTCAGCAGTGCGTCAGTTGTGCGTGATCGTGGCTGGCCGTCTACAGCCCGCTATGCGGCCAGCCGCGAGCGCGTGCAGATGGCGTGCTGCTGAACTTTTACGTGAGAACGGGCCGGAGAGGACATCTGCCCTGTCTGGTCCCGGGATGGAGAAAAAGATGTCTGACCCAGGCTGCTGGCTGGTGTTGGGGCCGGCAGCGAACACGCACGGATACTGGGCTGGTCCTATACGCAACACCCCTGATGCAGCAATATCGCCCCTGGCACTGATCTGTTGCGGACAGGGGCCGGAGAGGAAAACACGCCGGGGATGTCAGGAGAATGGTCTGTGATTTTCCTGGAAAGTTTAATATAAGAGGTTCCCGTCTGTCAATAGCGGCTGGACAATCCGTGGAAGACGTTGTCTCGCAATACGTTCCAGGAAGTGGAAAAGTGAGGGGAGGGCTTGCTACCCTTTGGCAGCACGCCATCGGCATACACCTGCATGCAGAAGAATAGAGAAGCTGACCGCAGCGTTTCCGATCAATGGCAGGAGGAGGGGGAACGAGCAATATCCCGGCAGGAAAAAGGAGGGGAAACCCGCCGGGATATCGACTCAGGAGGAGAGCATATATGTAAAAAGCGTCCTGCGCTTGGAAGCAGAGGAGCAATATCCCGGCAGGAAAAAGGAGGGGAAACCCGCCGGGATATTACCTCAGGAGGAGAGATTGTTAAGGAGGAAAGACATTGGCTCACTGTTGTCGTTCAGGGCCTACATCCGGCCCTTCATCATCATGTGGTGACCACCCGTTGCACCCATGCCCATGGGACCGCCGCAGCCGCAGCCAGGACCCATCATCGCCATGGGCCCCAAGCCCTGGAGGCCGTTTTTCCGGGCCTTGACCCGTAGCTGTTCACGCAGGTCAAAGATCTCGCCGGCCAGCTTGGCGACGTGCTGCGGATCAGGATTTTCCGTATTCATGAGTGCCCGCATCCGTGCCCGGTTTTCAACCATCTTCTTGCGCAGGTCCACTGTCTGGTCAAGGAACTTTTCCCTGGCCGCTCTGGTCTTCTCGTCCATCTGCGCACATCCCATCATGGCCTTGTGGTATCCTGGCCCGTACTTTTCTCCGGGGCTGGCCAGTCCGGCCTCTACTCCGGTGAAGGTGAGGATGGCCACCGTGAGCGCCATCAAGGTGGTTCTCGTTATTCTTCTGCTTGCATCATTCATCGGATTGTGCTCCTTGTTGTCTCGTCTGGTGTGTTTTCGCATTTGCCGTTTCTGTTGCCAATTACGTGCCAGAAAGAATAGAATCTGGCAGGTGCTGCTTTTCCGTTCTTTTATTGTTGTCCATCACCGGGGCCCGCCAACAGGGGCCCCGGGACGCCCCCTGAACCGGGTAATTTTTTCCCGGTGGCGGGACAGGGGGTGGGTATTTTTTATCCACCCCGAACGGACACGCGGTACGCGACAGGGAAACAGTTCAGCAGCACGCCATCCGGTGGGTTGCGCTTACCGGCCGGCCAGTCGCGATCATTTACAGCCGACACACTGCTGAACCTTTACACAATGTGCCGTTGGGGCAAGGTGGTTGCTGATGATGAGGTATTTCTGCATGTTTCAATGCCCGGCCGGACAAAGAGCAGCGTCCACCGCCCCCTGGCGGCGGCCCGGTGGACAGAGGCGCCGCTGGTTGGCGCCGGCTTTGCAGGGGAAGAAGCGAAGCGCCACTTTCCCGGCCGGTCCGGCAGTGCCCGGCGGAGAAGGCGTAACCCCTCACGGGATAACCAACCATCGGTTTTTTCTACCACAATGGTGGAAGCGCTCTCTGGGGCCGCAGATCTGTGCAGGCGTGCCTGGCCGCTATAGCCTACCTATGCGGGCAGGCACGACCGTGCAAAGATGCGGTGCCTGTGAGCGCTTACGAGAAGGCGGCATGCCCTGCTCCCGTCGTCTGCAGCGGGGGTGTCATGTATAACAGGATGCGCATGTTTCCACGCCCCAGGTTCATCTATGTCTCACCCTGGCTGCTTGCCGCCGCCACCGGCCTCCTGGTCCTCATCGTGGTGACCTTTGCCCTCAGTAATATCCAGCGGGAAAAACGGCTCATGACCAATGCCCTGGTCCAGAAGGCCGATACCCTGATGCGCGTCATCCATTCCGGTGCCCGGGCCTCCTATATCGCCGACCTGCGGCGTGGTAACTGGAATATCGAACCCTGGTATGAACATGTGCAACGGGTGATCGATCACCTCACCGACGACCCGGACATCCGTTTCCTGGCCCTGGTGGACGCACGGGGCAGGATCATCGCCCACAGCAACAGGGGACTCAGGGGGGAACAGTCCACCTTCCGCCTGCCCGAGGCCCTGCGCTCCGACCGTATCGACACCGGCACCCTGATCTACCAGGTCCTCACCACCCGGAGAGAGGGACGGATATTTGAGGCATTCCGGTCCTTTATTCCCTATCGGCCCGTCATGCCCCCCATGCCGCTCAGGTTCTTCCGAAAGCGCACCCCGGCCGACGGCGGCAACACTCTTCTCCGGCCCAACCCCCACACCCGTTTTCATGATCTGGAGGGTGACGAATCCAGGCAGCATTACTATGTGGCGGTGGGCCTGGACATGCGGGCCTATGATCGTACCCTCAGCCGGCTGCGGTTCCAGATCCTGATGCTCTCCCTGGCCATGCTGCTGGTCGGGGTGGGAGGCTGGCTCTCCCTTGCCGCGGTCCAGGGGTACCGGATATCCCAGCAGACCCTGGCCGAGATTCAGGCCTTCACCGGGCTGCTCATTGCCAGGCTGCCGGTGGGTATCATCGCCACTGACAGAAACGGCAGGGTGACCACCTGGAACCGGGCCGCGGCCAGGATACTGGGAGTGGCTGCGGAAGATGCCATGGGCAGGGAGCCGGGCATGGTTCTGCCGCGGCAGCTGCAGGTATTTTTTTCCCCTGTCGGCAAGGAGCAGGACAGCAGCGGCGATCAGGGCAGGGAGGCGGAGGTTCGGATCTGCGTCAATGGCGGCGAGGTGGTGTTGATCTGTTACCTGATCGATATCAGGGACAAGGAGAACAACTACATGGGCAAGGTACTGCTGCTTTCCGATGTCACGGAACTCAAGGCCATGGAAAAGGAGATGCGCCAGAACGAACGGCTGGCCGCGGTGGGCAGGATGGCGGCAGGCGTTGCCCACGAGGTGCGTAATCCCCTGAGCTCGGTCAAGGGGCTGGCCCTGCTGCTCAGGGACAAGTTCGCACGCTCAAGCCGGGAGAGCGAGATGGCCACCCTCCTGGTACAGGAGGTGGAGCGGATGAATCGCACCATCTCCGAGCTGCTCAGCTTTGCCCGGCCGGCCAGCCTCGCCCTGGCCCCGGTCCGACTGGAGGAGCTGCTGCGCCAGGCCGCCCGCCTGATCGACGCCGATGCCGCCAGCGACGGCATCGGCATCACCTTGACCCTGGAAGAACCACTCCCCACGGTCATGGCAGACCGGGACCGGCTGAGCCAGGTCTTTATCAATATCATGCTCAATGGGGTCCAGAGCATGGAGCAGGGCGGAGAGCTGCGGGTTGCGGCCCGCAGCGGCACCGGCGGACAAACAGTGGAGGTGGTCATCGAAGACACCGGCTGCGGCATGGACCAGGAGACCATGGAACAGGTCTTCTATCCCTACTTCACCACCCGGGAAGGTGGCACCGGCATCGGCCTGGCCATCTCGCAGAAGATCGTCTCCGACCATGGCGGCAACATTCGCATGGAGAGCGAACCGGGCAGGGGAACGCGGGTCACCATCGAGTTGCCGCTCAGGAGCGGGGAAGAGGAACAGGGCTGCGACCGGGAACCGTGCGCCTAGTCCGGGGTAAAAGTCCGTAAAGGTTCAAGGTGGTTGCCGACAGCGGTGACCCGGGACAGGCCAGCACTCTTGGCAATTCCTCCGGGATAGCTCCTTTTTACGGACCTCAGACCGTTCTGCCGGCCGCCATATCCGTAAAGTTTGCATCCAGGAATTCGCACTCGGCCGGTGACAGGTCGAACCTGAGCTGGGCCTCCCTCAGGACCTGCTCCCTCTCCTTTTCCGGATGTTCCTGTACAGTCTCGGATATCCAGCGTATGGCTTTTTTCAGGGCCGCAGATCTTGTCTGCAGCGGTGTGGATTCTCCCATGGCAACCACCTGATGCGAAGTGCAGTTGATTTTACGGCAGGAATCCTTACATTAAAGTAGAGTGACAACCGGTCTTTGCCGTCTGTACCGTGCCTGCACGGCATGACGGGGAAGAGGGTGGGGGATTCCTGCCGGGACTGTTGCATATATAGCCGGATTGCCAGCCCATGACCATCATTTTTCTCAGGAAATCAGGTGCCAGGCTCCGGGAATCGGCAGCACCCCCTCCCAAATCTCTTCACTTCGGGCCGGTTTTCGGATATTGTAAAGATAAAGAGCAGGAACCAACAAGGCGATTATGGAAAGTCTGACCGGACACTTTCTCATCTCGACTCCTCAGATGCCGGATCCCCGCTTCCGGGAGCAGGTGATCTTTCTCTGTGCCCACAACGAGGAAGGGGCCATGGGACTGGTCATCAACAACCCGAGCAGGGAGATCACCCTGCTGGACGTACTGCACGGCGCCAACATGCCCATCCCCGAAGGACCGCTGCCACCCGTCTACATCGGCGGGCCGGTGGAACTGGATGCCGGCTTCATCCTTCACAGTGGCGAGTACCGCAAGGGCCTGGGCCTGGAGGTGACTGCGGATGTGACCCTGTCCCGGGACGCCTCCATCCTCGAGGATATCTCCACGGGAAGCGGCCCGGAGCACTACCTCTTCATGCTGGGATATGCCGGCTGGGCACCCGGACAGCTCGAGAACGAACTCGTCGACAACTCGTGGCTGACCGTACCCGGCGATATCGAGGTCCTGTTCCACACCGAGGACGCCCTGAAGTGGAAAAAGGCGGCACAGAAGTTCGGCATCGACATCTCCACCTTCGGCGATATGATCGGCTATGCCTGACGGGGCCCAACCGTGACGGATGAAGCGGTGAGCTGTTACTGAAATAGCGACACGCTGGCCAGTGAACGTCCAGCAACAGGACCAGTGACCCATGACGGAAAACAAGCCCCCGAGGGCGCAGATCAGTGATATCTTCGAATGCCGCCGTTGCGGCCACTGCTGCCAGGGTGAGACAACGGTCTCCCTCGATGCCAGGGACCAGGAGCGGATGGTGGCGGCCCTGGGCATGAGCAGGGAGGAGGTCCGCGACCGGTACTGGAGAGTCACCGGCACCACTGTCCAGATGAAGACCGTTGACGGGCACTGTATATTCTACAGCGAAACCCGGGGCTGCACGGTCCACGAGGGGCGACCCTGGCGCTGCGGCCAGTGGCCGCTGCACCCCAGTATCCTCACCGACGAGGCCAACTTCACCGCCATCCGCACATCGTGTCCCGGTATCAACAGGGATCTGGACTATGCCACATTCTGTACCATCCTGGCCCGGCTGCAGCAGGAGCGGGAACGGTTGAATTTCTAAGTGAAGTTTGTCTTTCTCTTTCTCGGCAAGACCAGGGAAAAGTACCTGGAGGCCGGCATCCGCGATTATGCCGACCGTCTGGCCAGGTACGTCGGGGTGGAGCTGGTGGTGCTCAAGGAAAAACACGGCCACCGGGGGCCGGCGGAGCAGATCCGTCGCCGGGACGCACAGCAGCTCCTGGCCCGGACCGGTGCGCGCGGCCTTGTCGTCGCCCTGGACCCCGCCGGCCGGCAGGTCGATTCCGAGGAGCTGGCCCACCTGGTGACCGGGTGGGAAGACCGGGGCGCCCGGGAGATCTTTTTCCTGATCGGCGGCCATCTCGGCCTGCATGAAACCGTTCTCCGGCGCGCCGACCTGGTGCTGGCCCTGTCGCGCCTGACCTTTACCCACGAGATGTCCCGCCTCATCCTCCTGGAGCAGCTCTACCGGGCCTGGACCATCAAGGCGGGCCACAACTACCACCGGTAGGAACAGTGCGCCGCCATCGGCGACTCCCTTGAAATACCGGAACCTTTACCACCGGTACAGACAGCCTGTCATGGACACCACTCCCTACAGCGACAATATTCCCGCACCAATGCATGAATTTGCGGCCCGGGTGCAGGAAGAGACCCCTGCGGGACTCCACTCCATCCACGTGGTCGGCAGTGTCCTGACCCCGGATTATCAGCCCGGCCGTTCCGATGTCAATTCCGTCATTGTCCTGGAGCGTATCGAACTGCCTTTTCTCGACATGCTCGTCGGCCTCGGCACCACCTTCCGGGACAGGCATATCGCGGCGCCGCTGCTCATGACCCCGCATTATATCGCCAGGTCCCTGGATGTCTTTCCCCTGGAATTTTTCAACTTCCGCGAGATCCACCTGACCCTGACCGGCGAGGACCTGCTGGCCACCCTGGAGATCGACGATGGCAGTCTCAGGCTGCAGTGTGAGCGCGAGGTCAAGTCCATGCTGGTGGGTCTGCGCCAGGGCTATCTCAGGGCCCTGGGCGACCGACAGCGGATGGCGGCTCTGCTGGCCGAATCCATGAAATCCCTGCTGCCCCTGCTGCGGGGACTCTCCCATCTCCGCGACCTCCGGCCATCGCTCGCCGGACGGGATCTCATCCGCAGCCTGCAGCAGCCGGAGCTGACAGAGACAGAGAGCTTTGAGGCGGTATTCGCCCTGGCCCGGCAGGAGGATGCGTCCCTGCCGGAGAAAGGCGTGCTCATGCAGCTGTTTGACCGGTACTACCATGCCATGGAATCCCTAGCCGGGTACATCGATGCGCTGGCGGCCTGAACTTTTCCTCCTGCTCCTCTTCCTGCTGTCCGCTGTGCCGGCGTGGTCGGCCTCGCCGCAGGTACCGGACCGTCCGCCGGGCCGTGTCGTCGACCTGGCCGGTGTTATCGACGACAGCACCGAGACCAGGCTCTCCGCGCTCCTGCGGGACCTGGAGGCCGGGACCACGGTGCAGATGGCGATCCTCACGGTCAACTCCCTGGACGGTGAAGATATCAACACCTTTTCCCTGCGGGTGGCGGAACAGTGGCAACTGGGTCAGCAGGGCAAGGACAACGGCCTGCTGCTGACCGTTGCCGTCAGGGACAGGAAGTACCGTTTCGAGGTGGGCTACGGCCTCGAGGAGATCCTGCCCGACAGCCTGGTGGGCAGTATCGGCCGACAGGCCCTGGTCCCCTATTTCAAAAAAGGCCGCTACAGCGAGGGCATCGCCGTGGCCAGCGCCGAGATCATCCGCGTTCTCGCCGACCATTACGGCGTCCGCATCACCGGTCTTCCCCCGAAGACGGTGCGACGACAGAACAGGAGCGACGGCCTGATCTTCTCTCTCATCGCCCTGGCCTTCTTTCTGCTGGTACTCAGGAGGCGCGGCAGACGGCCGGGTCGCGGCGGCCGGGGCGGGCCTGCCGGGATGATCTTTTTTCCCGGCGGCGGCTGGGGCGGTGGCGGAGGATTCTCCGGCGGCGGTTTTGGCGGTTTCTCCGGCGGCGGTGGCGGCTTCGGCGGTGGCGGCGCCTCCGGCGGCTGGTAAAAAGCGGATCGGGTTGATCGTACCCCCTCACGGGATAACCAACCATCGGTTTTCTCGACCACAATGCTGTAATCGCTCTCAGGGGCCGCAGATTTGTGCAGGCGTGCCTGACCGCAGGTAAGCGAGCGCAGCGAGACTCCGATAGCCTACCT